>OOAJ01000158.1_pt1 | contig 57327 bp, 54 predicted proteins | sample 1671241 | NCBI WGS metagenome assembly OOAJ01 (sample SAMN06348136, study PRJEB24527) | human gut metagenome | biome: human gut; feature: ankylosing spondylitis patient; material: feces | host: Homo sapiens | place: China | collected 2015-10
TTTGCACCCGGATTGTCGTTTCCATATCCCTCTAAGAGGTTGATAACGCCCCAAATGCCTAAGCCTGCGCCCAGTGCGATAACAAGGGTCTGTAATACGTCGATAGCAGAGTTAAAAAATTCCATAAAGCTCCTTTCTGCCGCAAATGCGGCTTGCCCCATAAAAGGGCATAAAAAACGGCGGTCAGTTTTGTAACTGCCGCGGTCATAAGTCCCCGCGCTGCCTATGTGTCTGCCGCGCGGCGGTATTCAGTTTTTAAGTATGGGCGTTATGGATTTTCCAGTAGGGGCGCGTATTCTGTAAGTTGTCTGTTTCTTTGTTACTGCGTCAATTCCTCCTTTCGCTGCTGCTCATACAGGGCTTCACACCGTTTTACAAACTGCCGGATAGCTGTCTGTCGCTGTTGCTCCCGTCGCTCGGCAATGAAAATAAGCCCGTTTATGGCTTCTGTGATTTTCTTATCCTTTTTCTTTCGGATACGTCTATTCATGGTCGGTGTCCTCCTGCAAATCTGCTTCACTGATTTCGTAATAGTCAAAGGGTTCGTCCGGCTTCACAAGGGCGGGTCTGCGCCTTAAATGCTTTTCCATATCAAAGGTATTTTTCTTGTCATAGTCGGACAGGTATTTATAGTTGGGATGCTTTGTAATATCATACTTATCAGAGAAGAACGGGCGCACCCCTCGTAGCTGCAAGATACATTTCCCGCCGTCCATGACTGCAATTTCATCTTCCGTCATAAGCTGCTTGCCTAACTTCTGATAGTTCAGCCCATGCGATACCTCGCGCCCCCGGTTCTCGGAAGTGTTGAAGCTGTCAATGGTTTCTTTCCCCAAGATTTCCGACATTTCTTTGAGGGTGGTTTTCTCCTTGCCGCCCAAGAAAAGGGTGGTGTCGCAGTTGCCGGCTATGGTATCGGCGTTGTCCTTATAGATTGCCTTTAACTGGCTTTGCGACTGTAAGATAATCGACGCGGAGATTTCCCGGCTTCGTATGGTGGCTATGAGCTTTTCAAACTTCGGTATCTGCCCGATATTTGCAAATTCGTCTAACAGACAGCGCACATGGACGGGCAGCCTGCCGCCGTATTCATTATCTGCCTTGTCGCAAAGGAGATTGAAAAGCTGTGTGTAAAGGATTGATACCACAAAGTTAAAAGTATCGTCGGTGTCGCTGATAATGACAAACAGAGCGGTCTTACGGTCGCCTATGGTGTCAAGCTCCATTTCATCAGTTTCCATAAGGTCGCGCAGTTCCTTAATGTCAAAAGGGGAAAGCCGCGCACCGCAGGAAATGAGGATAGAGCTTCGTGTCTTTCCCGCAGATAACAGGAATTTCTTGTACTGCCGGACGGCAAAGTGTTCCGGGTCTTTTTCCTCCAACCGTTCAAACATGAGGTCAACGGGGGACTGAAATTCCGGGTCGTCCTCGCGGGCTTCCGACGCATTTATCATTTCAAGCAGCGTCGTGAAGTTCTTTTCTTCCTCCGGGGCTTCGTACCAAATGTAGCCGATAAGGGCGCAGTAAAAGAGCCGTTCCGATTTTACCCAAAAATCCTCCCCGGCTTTTTCCCCGTCCCCTTTGGTGTTGGCAATCAAGGTATTTACCAGTTTCAAAATGTCTTTTTCGCTGCGGAGATAGGCAAAGGGATTGTATTTCATGCTTTTTTTGAAGTTAATCGTGTTCAGCACTTTTATCCGGTAGCCGCCCCGCTGTAAGAGCTTCCCGCACTCGACTAAAACCGTTCCTTTCGGGTCGGTTACAACGTAGCTGCTGTGCATTTGCATTAAGTTGGGCTTCACGAAAAATCTCGTCTTTCCGCTGCCGCTTCCCCCGATAACAAGGATATTTTTATTCCTTGCATACTTCGGCTGCTTCGGGCGGCTGTTCATGGTAAGCCGTTCCGTCTGCGTCAGCAGCACGTTATTCTGAAATACCGGGTCGGTGTAGGGCTTAATATCTTCGGCAGTCCCCCAACGGGCAGAGCCGTATTCGATACCTTTCCGGTATTTCTTCGCGTTCTTGCCTTTGAAGTACACCATAAGCCGGATAAGGACAGCCCCCGCAATACCGATAAGCAAATCCATAGGGGCAAAACTCGGAAGCGGGTTTGCAAAAGCCATAGAAAATCCCTCCCCAAGCGACAACACCTTGCCGGACAGGTCAGCCCCCGGCGAAAGGCGTACCGCCTGCCCGACTTTATCAAAAAGATACACAAAGAACAGATAGGGAATGTTGGGAAGCAGCAGTTTTTTCCAGTTGATAGCGTTCATCTTGCAATCCCCCTGTCTTTGTTTTTTACTTTGTCCCGCTGTGTGTTCAGAGCCGCCGCCTTTTCTTTGAGGGAAACAATCAGCTTTCGGATAGGGGGCTTTTGTTCCTGCGTCAGTTTCTTTGCGGAAAACTCCTTGAAAGCTGCGGTCAGTGCGTCCGCGTCCCGTCCCTTGAAAAACACAAGATAGCGGGGCGGGGTTTCGGTGCTGTCTTTCTTTAGGGCAAAGTCAATCCCGTATTTTTTCGCCGTACTCTCAAAGGCTTTGATATTGTCCTTTGTGATTTCAATGTTGGAAACGCCCGCGTTCTGCTTCATAAGCTGCTTTAGGGTCTGCTTTCCATGCGGGATTTTCTGTCTGTCATGCTGCTTTTTCATCTGTGCAAGCAGGGCTTTCATAGCCTTTTGGAGCTGCTGCGCCGTCAGCTTCCCGGTCTTGATGTAAAGGGCTATGGTCTTTTCGTTGGTTTCCTCCTGCAATGGGTGTCCTCCTTTCGTGTTCTATGGTGGTATGCCCGCCGCCGGGAAGCGGGGCGGGCATGAAAAAAAGAGCGTCCGCTTTCACGCCGCCCTGTTAAATCCGTACCCGCAGCCCGGAAAGGTCTGCCGCCCGAATACCTACAAGATACCAGTTGTCCCCGTACTCCATACGGGTAGGCTTCCATTTGCCCCGCACAAAGACCTCCATGCAGTCGCCGCAATGCAAACCCCCGTAATAGTCGTTTACGTCAAAGCGAATGTCGTAGCGGTCAGTGGTTTCATCAAAAATCAAAGCTCCTGTTCTCTGTGTCATCATAAAATCCTCCTTTAGGTTGGTTTACAGGCTTTCGCCCTCGTTGCAGGTGTAATCGGGTATGCCCTTGCTTCTTGCCGACTGGATAGTGCGCCCGCCGTACATATCGTGAGATACAAGGGACGTGTAATAGCTGCCAATCGTAGACGGGGCATTGAAAAGGGCAGCTTTCATGTACTGCTTGATGTTGCGGATTTTGGTGGTGTTTTCCTGCATACAGTCCAGTACAAAGCGGATATGTTCGCTGTTCAGTTTCATAAATTTTGCTTTTACAAGCTCTGCCGGGTGGTCGTCCCCGGCGATACGGATTGTTCTTCGTTTGGTGCAGACGGTTTCAAGAATAAGGGCAAGGATTTCCTCTATCCTGTCCCGGTCAAGGTATCTGTCCTGTATCAGATAGTCGTACTCGATATTGTCCTTGATGATTTCCTCATACACGCGATATGCGTCTGTCGTTTCCTTTCGCTTCCGTTCCGGCGGCTGTGCCGCGTCCTCTAAGGGAAAGGGATTTAGGGAATGGAAAGGAATGGAATGGGTACTTAATATATCTGTATTTAATTTTTCTTTTGTTGGTAAGTTAGTCTTTAATAGTTCTTTATTTAATTGCGTTGGATTTTCCAACGTAGGTTTTTCCAACATAGGCTTTTCCAATGTTGGATTATCCAATGTTGGTTTTTCCAATGTAGGTAAATCCAACTTAGGCGGCTGCTCATAGATAACATACGTTGTACCGCGTAAGCATCCTTTCTCATCACGTTCCCTTGAACGCTGTATATATCCGGCATTTTCCAGTTCCCGTACTGCTTCCCGGATAGCGTCAATCTTTTCCCGGTTGATAAGGGACAGTCCTGCAAGGGTGTAGTCCCAATCTTCGGGAAGTGAGAGCATTTGCGACAACAAGCCCTTTGCCTTTAAGGAAAGCTCCTTGTTGCGTAAATGGTGGTTGCTCATAACGGTATAACCTTTGTTCTTTTCCACGCGGAAAACTGCCATAGCTTCGTCACTCCTTTTCGTTGGATTTGTTACGCAGTAGAAACGCGGTTTTGAGGGAAAAGGTATCAACCCTTGTCTTTCTCATTTCCACGCTCTAAGAGCCGCATAAATCAAGGCTTTGTTTGCCCTTACTGCGTAACACGAGGGCATAAAAAAAGCAGCGTTCCTGTTCTCCTGTGTAGGAGTGAGAAACGCCGCCTTATAGGTGGTGCTTATTTTATTTTTTCTTTTCGACGTGCCGCGTAAGGTGGTGCAGCGGTCTATCCGGCAGTCCGCAGGTGCTTTTTGCATATCAAGGCTCAATTCGTTAAAAGTAGTAAATGAGTAGTAAAATCAATCTGCAAACCTGCGAATATGCCTGCAAATCAAGCATTTTTCAAGACAATCAACTAATTTAAATAAAATCTGTAAGCCGTAATATGTTAGTGCTTGTTAATCTTTATTATTTTTTTGCTTTCTGCAACCGGTAGAAATAATTAATGCACCCGTAATTGTCAACAATGCAAACCAAATATTACAATTACCGTTATAACCTGTATTAGGCACATCATTTTGCACTTTTTTAACTGTATCAATTGTAGCTTGAGAAGTATTTTTTTTAATTACTTTGGTTGGTTCAACAGTTTCACTACTGTTTATAACCGAACTTTCCACTGTTTCCCCTTTATAACCACACACTGAACACTCCTGATGCTTTAGTCCGACTACATCACTTGTCGGCTGTCTATCTGTTATCCAATTAAGACTGTGATCTTCGGGAGATACTATATCACCGTCCTCACATTCTTTCCAATGCTTTTCTTCGTCATATTTCCAACTATCAACAACCTCGTGATTATCAAGAGTAGGAGATTGATTAAGGTTTTCCTTTGCAGATACTACCATAACAAGTCTGTTTTGATCTTCATCAGGCAAATGTCTGAAAATGTTTGTTTCAACATCGGCATAATATGACATAACGGTATAAATATCATTTACAAGATTTTTTCCCTGGTCATGCTGTGCACCTTTGTTCCAAGTATAATGCTTACCGTTATTTCCTTCAAATAATGAGCAACAAACATAATAATACCAATCTTTTCCGCCGCCAAACCAATACCTTTTACTTGACAATGTTTTTGTCCAAACGCTACTTGACACAAACAGTGGATTGCTACTAATGTTAGAAGGAGGCGTAAGGTTTCCGTTTTCTTTGCCAAAGAAAATATCATACATAGATACCTCGTTTTTTGAACCCTTTGGATTATAATCGTCATATATCATTTGATATTCCTGAGCAGTCAACCCCACCTTGCCTTTTAGCGAACCTGACTGAACAGTATACATCGGTACCCAAAATTTATTAACTTTATTTTCAGCCTCACTTTTATAATTGTAAATGTAAGCTGTTTTTATCAGATTTGAAATATCTTGCTTAACAGTAGATGTATACATATAAACATCATGCCCAGGCTTCTGATAATGACGAATATTACTGTCAAGTCGCTTAACTGCAGTTTCATCAGCTAATTGAACAATCTTCTCCAATTGCTTTTCAAGAAGTGTCATAACACCTTCAAGGAAATTAGCACGACTGTTTGGTAAATACTTTTTATATTCCTCCATTCGAGCTATCAGAGAAGTTTTCATAAGACTTGCAGATGTTATATATAAATTCATTAGAGAGTTCCAATAATTTTCTCTCATCTCATATCCCTGATGTTCCCATTTATTTACTTGTAAATCATACTTATTCATAAGATCCAGAGATCTACGATCGTCACCATCGAGAAGCGTATTAATATCAAGCAGGCGATTTCCAAAAGTCAAAACCAAAGTGTCATAAGCAGCGTGTGCCGTATTCAGTTGTGAAGGATCTCCTCCTGGATCATCTCCCATATTCCATATAAGTACATCCTTACGACCCTGTTCCTCATAACCCGGTTCGATCACCTTAAGAGCTTCCATATATTCGCATGTCAAAGTAAACAATGAACCTGATGAATTTTTCATCATATCTGATATTTCATTAATAGTTGACTGCTTCTTAAGCATCTCTTTAATATCATCTAAATCTTTTAATATCTCGTCCTGTTTTTCATTAACCTCATCTATTGCCTGAAGTATTTTTTGCGTATCACTTTCCTCTGTACCGAAAATCAGACTAAAAAACTGTTGTGAAGCCCAATCTCCGATTTTCGTACCTGTTTTATTGGCAAGGGTTTTTATTGCGGTTTGAAATAGAGAAGTAATAGCATCACTGGCAAGAGCACTATTGGCTGTACCATTGCTGTAAGATGTATCCATATCAACATCATTTTCTTCCTTTGCCATTACCTGTGTTGGCAAAACAGTTATAAACATACTAAGAATAAGTATAAAACTCAAAAACCGTTTTTTCATAGTGTTTCCTCGCTTTCAATTTAAATATTAAATAAAATAAATTTTGCCTTTTGGGGGGTGCGCTAAATAGTACTTGATAATGCTATTTATTATTCATTTTTCTAATTTCAGGGAGAGTAAAGTCATAGTGCATTGAAAGTTCAGCGAATAATTTTTGAATAACACTATCTGCAATTTTGCGAATATCCTGTTGCAAAATTGCGTTAATAATGTTGTCTCTTATACTCTCGGTCACGCAAAAAATTGTAAGACTCATAGATAAAAATCTCTTTATTTTCCGTTCAAGCGTAAAATACATATCGCACTTTTTTATCATGAAACTACGCATCATTCCTGATGTTCCTATTTCAATTTCATAAAAATCTGCTTCCGTATAACCGGGCATAGTATTTTTGAAAATAACAGATAATTTTTCAGCAGTTTTTCGGTTAATGAAAGCCAGCGACTTGCTATAAGTATATGCTTCAATATAAATCTGTCTTATATTCTCATTCAATTCTGAAATAGCAAGCTGAATAGCTGTCTCAAGCGCATAAACCATAAGCAGATCTGTATTTTCACCGAGAAATATCTCAGCTATATTAAATTGATTTGTAAACATAAACTCTGTAAGATCTAAAAGTACGCCGTCTTTAGTACGAAATATGTTATGAAAAGAGCCTGCCGAAACTCCGGCAGTTGTGAGTATATCTACCATTGTCGTATTATTGTAGCCTTTCTCAATAAAAAGTTTGACGCAAGCAGAGAGTATCGCATTTTTGGTTGCCGCAATATCATATTTATTTGCCGTAATATCACCTTCTATTAATTAATATATATTTGGGTTGTATCCTAATTTACATCATTATATCACATCATATCAGAAAAATCAATAAAAATTTTAATTTTCTTGCAATATTTTATAGTATTTTTTAGCTTATGCTATATTTTAAAAAAATCCCTACACATTTTAACTTTTATATGCTATAATTAAATTAATACTAAATGAAATTAGGTGAATATTTTGGCTTTTGATACATTTGACGAGGGTATTGTCCCGGGCGGAATGAGGAGCAAATACGAAATCCGTATTCTTATATGCTATCTTTTAAATTCAATTAAAGAACCCGTCAGCAAAGAAATTATTGTTGACTCAATATGTGAGGAAAGCCTTGCAAATTACTTTGAAACAAGTTCATGCTTTGATGATCTTATTGAAAAAGGAAATATAATTGAAGAAGGCTCCGACGGAGATATAAAGACATATACCGTCAGCAAAAACGGAGTTATGATTGCAAATCAGCTCGACACCATACTTGCCTACACCGTAAAAGAAAAAGCGTATGACTGCGCAATAAACCTGCTTGCGCAAAAGAAAAAAGAGCGTGAAAACAGCGTAGAAATCGTTAAAACCGATATGGGTTACAATGTAAACTGCAAAATTTCGGGCGGAAATCTCGATTTGCTCAGCTTTTCAATTTTTGCACCCGATATGCCGCAGGCTCAGATTATAAAAAAGAATTTTTACGATAATCCAACCAATTTTTATAAGGTAATTCTCGCTATGCTTACTCAGAATAAGGAAAGCGTGTGCGAGGCACTCGAAAGTCTTATAAAATTCTGAACTATGGCTAATTAGATTATAAATAAATATCTGTAACAAAACTACCGCTTGAAATTAAAAATCGAGCGGTAGTTTTTGAATTTTATTAAAATCTGATGTAAAAGTAAACAGTTTAGCGCAATGTTAAAATTCAATAAATTTAAAATTTAGGTCAAACTTTTAAATTTTGGACGAAAGGTTTGCTTTTTCCGCACAGTTACCCTATTGAATCTACTCTAAGCCGATTTTAAAAAAACAAATTAAGTCCGAGCATAAGTGTTACTCCCGGCACTCCGCCAAAGGCTGAAACGCACACCGACACAAGGCTTATCGGCAGGTACACGCCTGTAACCGAGCCGCTCAGATTTACCGCAACAAGCGTTAAAATTCCTACTGCCATTGAAAGCAAACTTCTTTTAAACGGGTGCTTGCTTTTGCTTATGTAATGGGCGAGTGCAAACAGCAAAAATGCGCCGAAAAACATTAATCCTATTCCCCACAAAGGCATAATTCACAGCTCCTTTAGCATTAACAATACCTTAAAACAAAAATAGACCGCAGGACTAACCTACGGTCTATAATTATGTTTGAAAATTGTAAAATATTACAAGCTAATCAGAAACTGTTTCCGACAAAATAAGCAAGTACATTAAGTGCAATTACAATAATTACGAAAACTGCAGCAAAAAACTTTGTAAAACGAGCAAGTTTTGCGTCAATTGAGCGAGCCTTATTTTTTGAGAAATAAGAGTCAGCCGCACCTGAAACAACGCCGATACCCTGCTGGTTGCCCTGCTGAAGAATAATTACGATGATAATTGCGATGGCTGCTACGATAAGCACTGAACCAAGAACAATACCCCAAACGCCCATATTATACCGTTCCTTTCTATAATATAAAATGTATAATAAGTTCTAAATACAAAAACTAACTAATTTATATTAACATAAAATTATAGCTTTTGCAAGATTTTTTTGAAAATTTCTCAACTTTTTTAGTTTATTTCTAAATATGAAAAATACTATCAAATCAGCGTCAGCTGTTCATCTGTTGAATCCTCGTTTGCCGGCATAGCGCCGAGTGTCGGCAAGGTCTTTGTTCTGTACCTCTGCGGCTTTGCAAAAGTACCCTCAACATACTCTGAAATCTCAAAAAGTCTATGACCTTTTTTAAGTTTCATAACCGCCACGCCCTGTGTCGAACGGGTTGTTTTAAGATTGATTGCACCGGAGTGAACAAGCAGCATTCTACCCGATGATGCCTTTAAGAGAAATTCCTTGTCCTCTGTAAAGAACACCATTCCTGCAAGCGGCGATTTATCGGAATAAGCACCCGTAAGTTTTTTACGGTTTGTCTTTGTTTGATAAGCCTCAAGCGGAACTTTAGCGAGCTTGCCGTTTTCAAAAGCAAACAGCAGCATTCCCTTGTAATCCTTTGTGGCTACCATATACACTGCGTTTTCGCCCTCGTCCATACCCAACTTTGCCGGTACATACTCGCCGAGAGCGCTTGCCTTTGTATCGGTGAAATCCGCCGCCTTTGCCTTATAAACCTGACATTTGTCGGTAAAGAACAGCAATTCACCGTTGTTTGAGAACTCACAATTCTGGACAATTTCATCTCCGTCTTTGAGCTTATGATTACTGCTCATCCTAAGCGACTGCGGAGTAATCTTCTTGAAATATCCCTCTTTTGTAAAGAAGATATTAACAGGATAATCGGGCACATCATCCTTTTCTTCTGTATAGCTTACGGTATCCTCGTAGATAATGATACTCTTTCGTGGCTGACCGTACTTTTCGGCAATCTCTTTAAGCTCTTTAACAATTATAGTCTTAATTCTTGTCTTGCTCTTGAGAATTTCGTCAAGGTCGGCAATTTCTTTTTCGAGTGCCTCAATTTCTGCCGTTCTCTTTAAAATGTATTCCCTGTTAAGATGACGAAGTTTGATTTCGGCTACATATTCAGCCTGCACCTCGTCAATGCCAAAGCCGATCATAAGGTTTGGTACAACCTCAGATTCCTCATCGGTTTCTCTTACAATTTTAACAGCCTTGTCAATATCAAGCAAAATTGCCGAAAGACCTTTTAAAAGGTGGAGCTTTTCGGCTTTTTTATTTCTGTCAAAATATGTTCTTCGTCTTACACATTCAATTCTGAATGCAATCCACTCTTCGAGCAATGCCTTTACGCCGAGCACTCTCGGCACACCGCCGATAAGCACATTAAAGTTGCACGAGAATGAATCTTCAAGCGTTGTAAAGCGGTACAGCTTAGCCATCAGCTTGTCGGGATCTGCTCCACGCTTGAGATCAATGGTAATCTTGAGTCCGTCAATACCCGTTTCATCTCGAACATCGGCAATATCCTTGATTTTACCTGTTTTTACAAGGTCAATAATCTTTTCGATAATAACCTCACAGGTTGTGGTGCTCGGAATTGAAAGCACATCAATACAGTTTGCCGATTTATCGTATTCATACCTTGCCCTGAGCTTTATACCGCCCTTGCCTGTTTCATAAACCTGGCGCAACGCACTTTCGTCATATATAATCTGACAGCCGCCGATAAAATCGGGCGCAGGCAATGTCTGCATAACATCGTGGTTCGGGTCACGAATAAGCGCCGCCGTGGTTTCGCAAATTTCTTTTAAATTGAAAGAACAGATATTTGACGCCATACCTACCGCAATACCCGTATTTGTGTTTACAAGTACGGACGGAAAAGCAACAGGCAACAGCGACGGCTCTTTCATTGTATTGTCATAGTTGTCTACAAAATCCACTGTATCCTTATCTATATCTCTGAAAAGTTCGTTGCAGATTTTGTCGAGTTTTGCCTCTGTATATCTCGATGCCGCCCATGCCATATCTCGGCTGTAAAATTTACCGAAGTTACCCTTTGAATCCACATAAGGGTGCAAAAGCGCCTCATATCCTCTTGAAAGACGAACCATTGTGTCATAAATTGCCGAGTCACCATGCGGATTGAGTTTCATTGTTGCGCCTACAATATTGGCTGATTTTGTTCTTGCACCGCTTAAAAGTCCCATTTTATACATTGTATAAAGCAGTTTTCTGTGTGAGGGCTTAAAGCCGTCAATTTCGGGGATAGCTCGGGAAAGAATAACGCTCATTGCATAAGGCATATAGTTTTCTCTGATTGTAGAGTCAATATTCTGCTCCACTACCTCGCCTGCGCCGTTGATAACACCATGGGTTTTGCTCTCCTTGGCAGGCTGGGTTCTTTTTCTTTTAGCCATAAATTCGCACCTCCCGTCAGCTTACGTCAAGATTATCAATGTACTCGTTGCCATGAGCCACAATGTAATCTTTTCTGCCCTGAAGATTATCACCGAGCAGAATATCAAAAATTTCCGCTGTTTTTTCAGCATCTGTCGGCATAACCTTAATAAGTCTGCGAGTAGCAGGGTTCATAGTTGTGAGGTTCATCATATCGGGTTCGTTTTCACCAAGACCTTTTGAACGCTGAATGGTAAACTTTTCCTTGCCGATTTGAGCAATGAACTTATCCTTTTCTGCCTCGTCATATGCAAAATAAACATCGTTTTTAGAAGTAATCTCATAGAGCGGAGATTCCGCAATAAACACCTTGCCCTCATTTATAAGAGTAGGAGTAAGTCTGTAAAGCATAGTAAGCAGCAAGGTTCTGATCTGAAAGCCGTCCACATCGGCATCGGTGCAAAGAATAACCTTGTTCCAACGCAGAGAGTTAAGGTCAAATTCGCTGAGATTTTTATTAGCCTTTGACTTAACCTCAACACCACAACCGAGCACTCTGAGCAAATCCGTAATTATTTCGCTCTTAAAAATTTTGTCATAGTCAGCCTTTAGGCAGTTAAGTATTTTACCTCTGATAGGCATAATCGCCTGAAAATCAGGGTTTCTCGCCTGCTTACAAGCACCGAGAGCAGAGTCACCCTCTACTATAAACAGCTCTCTGTCATCCGCATTTTTACTTCGGCAGTCAACAAATTTTGCTACTCTGTTTGTCATATCAAGACTGCCCGACAGCTTTTTCTTTATGTTAAGTCTTGTTTTTTCAGCGTTCTCTCTACTGCGCTTGTTTACAAGTACCTGTTGTGCAATTTTGTCTGCCTCAAGCGGATTTTCGATAAAATACACCTCAAGACTTTGCTTTAAAAACGCAGTCATTGCGTCTTGAATACCCTTGTTGGTAACTGACTTTTTAGTCTGGTTTTCATATGACGACACACTTGAGAACGAGGAAATTACACACACAAGGCAGTCTTCAATATCGTCAAATTTTATCTTGCTCTCGGATTTATTATATTTATTGTTGGTCTTTAAGTAATTATCTATTTGATAAAGGAAAGCGGTTCTTACCGCCTTGTCGGGCGCACCGCCATGCTCAAGCCAGCTTGAGTTGTGGTAATACTCGGTAAGCCTTGTCTGATTTGAAAAAGCGACCGCCACATCAATCTTACACTTATACTCAGGCTTATCGTCACGATCCCTTGTTTTTACCTCGGTTGTCCAATGCTGAACAGAGGTAAAACCGTTTTCGCCGATAACCTCAGCCACATGGTCTTCAATGCCGTTTACATAGCAATAGGTTGTGGTATCAAAGCTCTTGCCGTTCTGATTTCTGAATATAAATTCAACGCCTGCGTTGACAATAGCCTGTCTTTTCATTATATCAAGGAAGTATTCAGGCTGAATGTCTATATCGGTAAATACCTCAAGGTCTGGTTTCCAACGGATTTTTGTGCCTGTATCCTTTTTATTGTACGGCTCTTTTTTAAGTCCGCCTACATTTTCGCCCTTTTCAAAATGCAGAGTATAGCGAGTGCCGCCTCGGCGAATGTCAACATCCATATACTCTGAGCTGTACTGAGTTGAGCAAAGTCCAAGACCGTTCATACCGAGCGAAAACTCATAGCTTTCGCCCTCGTTGTTATTATACTTGCCGCCCGCATACATTTCGCAGAAAACAAGTTTCCAGTTAAATTCATTTTCCTTTTCGTTAAAGTCAACAGGAATACCTCTGCCGTGGTCCTCTACCTCGATAGAACCGTCGGAAAACCTTGTTACGGTAATTTTTTTGCCGTAGCCCTCTCTTGCCTCGTCAATAGAGTTAGAAAGAATTTCAAAAACTGAATGTTGACAGCCGTCAATACCGTCAGAGCCAAAAATAACCGCAGGTCTTTTTCGTACTCTGTCTGCGCCTTTAAGTGCAGAAATACTTGAATCACCGTATTCAACTGCTTTGGTTTTAGCCATTTAATCAATCCTCATTTATCGCCACGGAGCTTTTTGATTTTGTCACGCAGATATGCGGCGTGTTCAAATTCAAGCAGCTTTGCGGCAGCTTTCATTTCCTTAGTAAGGCTCTCGATGAGCTGTTGCTTTTGAGCCTTGTTCAGCTTTTTAGCCGATTTAAATTCATCATCTGTATGTGTAGAAATTTCAAGAATTTCGCTAACCTTTTTAACAATAGTGGTCGGCGTAATGCCGTGTTCCTTGTTGTATGCCTGCTGAATTTTTCTTCTGCGCTCGGTTTCGGTAATCGCCTTGCGCATAGAATCGGTAACACTGTCGGCATACATAATTACAGTACCCTCGCTGTTTCGTGCGGCACGACCGCAAATCTGAATGAGCGAGCGCTCACTACGCAAAAATCCCTCTTTGTCGGCGTCAAGCACTGCCACAAGCGACACTTCGGGAATATCCAAACCCTCTCGCAAGAGGTTAATTCCCACAAGCACATCAAATTCGCCGAGTCTTAAATCTCTGACAATCTCCATACGCTCTACTGTGTCAATATCGTGGTGCATATACCTTACCTTGATACCCATTGTTTCAAGGTAAGCTGTGAGATCCTCCGCCATTTTCTTGGTGAGCGTCGTAATAAGCACCCTCTGCTTTTTGCTCACCCTTATATTAATTTCAGAAACAAGATCATCAAGTTGTCCCTCGGTAGGTCTTACCGAAATTTCCGGGTCAAGAAGTCCTGTCGGTCTGATAATCTGTTCTGCAACCGTTTGTGATTTTTCAAGCTCCAAATCGCCCGGAGTTGCGCTGACAAATACCACCTGATTTATCCTGTCATAAAATTCGTCAAAATTAAGCGGTCTGTTGTCAAATGCAGACGGCAGGCGAAAACCGTAATCAATAAGATTTTTCTTTCGTGCATGGTCGCCTGCGTACATTCCTCTTACCTGCGGCAAAGTGACATGCGACTCATCAACAAACAGCAGAAAATCCTTGGGAAAATAGTCAAGCAAAGTAAACGGCGAAGAACCGGGTTTTCTGCCCGACAAAATTCTCGAATAGTTCTCAATGCCCGTACAAAATCCGATTTCCTGCAACATTTCCATATCATAGCGTGTGCGCTGTTCAATTCTCTGTGCCTCAAGCAATTTTCCGTTCTCACGAAAATACGCAAGTCTTTCTTCAAGTTCACGGTCAATTTCTTTGAGTGCGGTTGCCATTTTATCCTTAGAAACAATGTAGTGTGACGCAGGATAAATTGCCGCATGACGCAAAACCGCTTTTAGTTCTCCCGTAAGTGGGTTAATCTCGGATATACGGTCAATTTCATCACCGAAAAATTCTACTCTTATAATAGAATCGTTAGATGCGGCAGGAAAAATTTCGACCACATCTCCCCTTACTCTGAACTTATTTCTTATAAAATTAACATCGTTGCGCTCATATTGCAGTTCAACGAGTTTTTTCACAAGGTCATCTCGGCTTTTTTCCATACCGGGGCGTAAAGATATTACCATATTTCGGTAATCAATCGGGTCGCCCAAGCTGTAAATGCACGAAACCGAGGCAACTATAATTACATCTCGTCTTTCAGAAAGCGCAAGAGTAGCGCTGTGCCTGAGTTTGTCTATTTCATCATTTACAGCGCTGTCCTTTTCTATATAAGTATCCGTGTTGGCAATGTATGCCTCCGGCTGATAGTAATCGTAATAAGACACAAAGTATTCTACCGCATTGTCGGGGAAAAACTCCTTAAACTCACTGCAAAGCTGAGCCGCAAGGGTTTTGTTGTGAGCGAGCACAAGGGTTGGTCTTTGCGTTCTTTCTATTATATTAGCCATAGTAAATGTTTTACCCGAACCCGTTACGCCGAGCAAAGTCTGCTCCCTGTTGCCCGATTCAATGCTTTTTACAAGCTCGTCAATCGCAGCAGGCTGGTCACCCGTAGGCTTATATTTGGATTTCAGCTTAAATTCCATAAAATCAACCTTATTACAATAAAAAAATACTTCCCGCCATTTCACTGTCACGCAGGGAAACATAGTCAAACTCGGTCACAATATAGTGGTCTACAAGGTTTACTCCTATACTGTCAAGAGTTCGTCTTATAATTTTTGTAGAAGTCAGATCGCTTTGCGAGGGCAATGCCGAGCCGCTCGGATGATTGTGCCCCAAAAAGGCGGTTTTGGCGTTGTGCCTTAGCGCAAGGTCAACGATTTTTCTAAGCGGAACATCCGACGAACTTAGCGAACCTTTGGCAATAATGTCAAAGAAAATCATTCTGCCCTTTGCATCTCCGAGCATAAGCGCCACCGCCTCGTTGGTTCTGCCTATAAACTTATCAATAAACATTTCGCCGAGGTGTTCAAGCTCGATGACATTATGATTTTCCGTTTTTGATTCTTTATACACCCTTGCAAATTCGGGGAGCATTTTAAGAAAAACCGCACACGACTGCGAAAGTGAAAATTCCCGCATAAGCTCGTCTACGGGTGCGTCGCACACCCCGGCTATTGTCATATATCTATCAAGCAGGCGGTGCGCAAGTGCGTTTGTATCTTTTCGGGGAATGGCATAGAAAAGGCACATTTCAAGTACCTCGTGCGGTTCAAAGCCGTCAAAGCCGTTTTCAAGAAATCTCTTGCGAATACGGTCACGATGTCCGCTATGCTCGTTTGCCATACCATTCACCTCCGATTATTTTTAAATTAAAATTATTCCTTTACGCCGTACTGCTCATAGTAAGCGTCAATGGCAGCCTTGAGCTTGTCATCAATGATAACCTTGCCCTTGTACTCCTTATTATAAAGGTGCTCTACAACCTCTGCCATTGTAACGATTGCAGTAGTCTTTAAGCCGTATTTCTCCTCGATTTCAGAGAGAGCACTCTTTGTGCCCTTACCTCTCTCCATTCTGTCAACAGAAACCACAAGACCGATAGGGTCAACATTGCCCTGAGCCTTGATAATCGGGAGAGTTTCCTCGATAGAAGTACCTGCTGTTGTAACATCCTCAATAATAACAACCTTGTCGCCGTCATTTATAGGACTGCCGAGCAAAATGCCCTTGTCGCCATGGTCCTTAACCTCTTTGCGGTTTGAACAGTAGCGAATATCTGTATCGTACTTTTCGCTGATAGCAATAGCAGCGGCAACAGAAAGCGGAATACCCTTGTACGCAGGTCCGAAGAGAACATCAAAATCAAGACCGAATTTCTCTTTGATAGCCTCGGCATAGTAGCCGCCGAGCTTTCTGAGCTGTGCACCGGTTCTGTAAAAACCTGTGTTTACGAAAAACGGTGTCTTTCTGCCGCTCTTTGTTACGAAATCGCCAAATTTAAGCACCTGGCAATCAACCATAAATTCAATAAATTCCTTTTTATAAGCGTCCATAGTAAAATCCTCCGATAAAAATACATAATTTAACATTTAACATCATACCACATATGTTCGGTTTTGTAAATGATAAAACGAAAATTTACCCGTTATTTAACCGTTAAAAAATCCCTATATAAATAGTATAGAGAATTTTTACGAAAATCCGTGTTTAATACACAATTAAATTAACTGTCTTTTAAGCAATATATCAACAAAAATATTAAAAAAGTTTTACAATCGGTACTGTTTTTTAATAAATCAAGGGCATTATTATTTTCAACAAATTAATAAAAAAAACGGCATAAAAACTATAAAAATGCACTTGCATTATTTTTACTTTCGGTGTACAATATTTGCTGTAATAATATTTTGCAAAATATTATATTTTGAATGAGGGAGAAAAATGAAAGAAAAAAGAACACCAAATTCACGCATAAGCGTGCGATTTAAATCATTAGTTCCTGCAAAAAAAATCAAAAGCAAAAAAGGCTTTACATTGGTAGAACTCGTAGTGGTAATTGCCATAATAGCTGTTCTCGCAGCTATAGCTATACCGATAGTTGCATCTACTACTAAGTCATCTATAGTAAGCAGGGCAAAAACCAACGCAAATACCATAGAATATGCCTTTAAAGAAGCCGATGCGGCTGTTGCAAGTGCAGATAACACAATATATACCCATGCAAGCACAAATACTATACAAATTTCTGAAGTTGTAGCCGCTAATAAGCTTGAGCGGATTATTCAGCCCGAACATCTTTTTGGCACACCGTATTATCCTGTTATCTGTAAAAGCAAGGTATATTTTGCAGTTGATTCAAATAATGACAGCAAATTTGATGCAAACGACAAAACCATTGACGGTACAAAATTACCCGATGATGCTATTGCTCTTTACGACCAAACAAAAGGGTGTATAATAGACGGAAATATTACAACGCTAAATCTTTCAAACAGATAGCATATTTAACAATTTAACGCAGTAAAGTTTGTGCAAAATAATAAAAGTGTGTTTTATTAACTTTTTTTGGTAAAAAAATATTGCATTTTTTTCCACTGTGGTATATAATAAACTTGTTTAACGGGAACGGTAACGCAAAATCCTATCAGCAACCGTCGTTGCGGTTTCCACAAAACGGTTCACAAATTATTATTAAAAGAGAGGTAAAAACAATGAACGAAATTCAGGCAGTAAAAACTGCAAAAATCGAAGAAGTTAAGAAGAACAGCAAAAAAGGCTTTACACTCGTAGAGCTCGTAGTAGTAATTGCAATCCTTGCAGTACTCGCAGCTATCGCTATTCCTGTAGTAGCATCAACAATCAAGTCATCACAGATTAGCTCAGCTCAGTCAAACGCTCAGACAATTGAAACAGCTATCAAAGAAGCTAAGGCTGCTACAGCTGCCGGCGATGATTCAATCTTCGTAAATTCAGCTAACGGTCATAAAGCTTCTTTGAATGACCTTACTGTTTCTGATGTACTTGAGGCTAAAAAGATTACTTCAGCTGCTGCTCAGAAGTACACAATTGATGGTGTTGATTACAACTGCGTATACGATGCTACTGATGAAAAAGTTTATTTTGCTACATCAGATAACAAAAAAACAATCGGTAAAGACTCTAACGATATCAGCGGACACACTGTTATCGCACTTACTACAACAGCTCAAGATGGTACAATTACGGTTGTTACAACTGACCTTAAGAACTTAAAAGTAACACCGAAGGCTGGTAACTAATTTTAATACATTGTAATATCTCGGTTTTGCTGATGACCGACAACATACAAGCAAAAGGCTCGCCGAGTGCGAGCCTTTTGAAATGTATATAGGTTTTTCGGTGTATTAAACTTAATTTTTGTGTATTGTTAATAACTTTTAGGGGATATGCCCTGATTCACCCTGTTTGATTATAAAATTATTTTAATTTATTCTTTAAAGTAATTTTATAATCAAATCGGTTTAAAAATTTTTAACGGTTTTGATAAGCTTAAACAAGCATAAATTTTCAGGTGGTGTATTAAATATGAATTATGTACTGGTGCAGATTGCCAAAAGATACCTTTGCATAACAGCCTGCGAAACTGTAGGCGAGGCAGCTGCTAACGGCACTGCAAATAAAGGTAAAAAGCAGGCTGACCCTAACGAAAAGAAAGCCTACTCTTTCTCCTCCCCTCTTATTATTCCTGTTGACAAGGCTGTATTAAAAGACAAAAGCTCCGTATGGGAAGACCCCAACTTGCTCGCCCGTCTTGTAAAGGACGGACTAAGCACAATGAACCACAGTGAGGTTCGTGATGTTATTCTTATGGTAGAAAGCTACGACCTTACCTGTCAGGAGTATCAGCATATAAGAGGCGCCAAAAAAATCATCGAAGGACTTGCAATCGACAGAATCAGAGATTTTGTCGGCGAGGCGGTTACTGACTTCTCGGTAATCTACAAGGACTACTCTACATACAAAACAAAGGAAGTAAACGAAGAAATTACTTCTAAGGCTTTTGCAATGCCAAAGGCACTTGCAGATGACCTTGTAGCAGGTTTTAAGTCTTTCTCTCTTAATCTTATCAAGATTATCCCGTCAGAGACGGCAATGATTTATGCCGCACAAAAAACAATCTACAGCTTTAACAAAACCGTAGCTTTCATCAGCATGGACTATTCGGCAGTCAGAGTTTTTATTGCCAAAAACGGTGTGCCTCTCTACTGTCACGAATTTACATCCCCTGTCGATGAAATTTTACAGGTAATTGAAGAGGACAGAGATTTAAGCACGGCTGCCGCTATTGATTACCTGCGTACCGCAGGCTACGGCTTTAAGGAAGAGTGCCGCAGCGCATCTTCTCAGAGAAAAATTGAAGACATTGCAGAAAACCTTATTGACGATATCGTAAGAAATGTTCGTCTTGTTACAATGTCGCTCAACATCAGCATTGACCAAATGTTCCTCAGTGACTTCTTGGCTTACATTCCGCATATTCGCAACTACTTTGTAGGCTTTGGTCTTGCAGGCGAGGTAATGCTTGTATCCGATACATTCAACACAGGATCAATTATTCCTGAGCCGTCACTCAAGGCAAGGGATGACTTCTACAAATCAGGCTCATACTTCCTTATGAATGAGCTTATGAACAGCGGTACTGTTTTTGAAAACAACCTTATTTACGGCTTAAAGGCTCAGCAGGCAAAAACACTTGATGACAGTGCCAAAGCCGCCAAGGTCGGCTGTATCGGTATTGGCATACTCTGTGCTGCGGGACTTGCTTTCTTCGGTTTCTACTTTGGCAGAAGCGTTGTAGACGATATGATTTATAACGATACAAAGTACGATTACGCAAAAACTCTTATTCAACAGCGAGATGACATTACCCAGTCTTTGGCAAATCAGTCACAGGATGCCGAGCTTTTACCGAGAACACAGCTTTATTGTGAAGATGTAATTAATGAGCTTGATGACCAGGTTGTAGATAAAATGGATACTTTTACAAACTACAGTATAACTCACGCAAGCGACGGCAACGAAACCTACAACATTCCGGTAAACGGACTTATTAAAGACTTCCCTACCTTTATTGATTTACAGAACAACATTAAAGACAACGGTTTCTTCTCTATGAGCGAAAACTTCTCGGTTTCTACAAATACAGAAACCGATCAGTACAATCTTACAGCTCAGCTTACAACAGACATAACTCAGTCACAATCAAGTAAAGCTGCAAGTGACACTGAAAACAACAGTGAAAACTAAGGGAGGAAACAAAAATGAAAAAGACTAAAATACCGGTACCGATTATTGTGTTTGTTGCACTTCTCATAGTATTTGTAATTATTTTGCTTGCACTTGTAATGCCGACATTCACTAACCTTTCTAAGTATAATGATGACCATGCTACTGTCACAGCAAAAATCGCCGACTGCGACGATGTACTTGCAAATCAGACAAGTGTCGAAACCAAAATTAGCGAAATGAAAAAGCAGTATGATGAAAATCAGCAAAACCTCTATATTGACGCTAAGTCATCCGTTAAGGATTTACAGGATATTTTTGCCGACCTCGGTATTGATATGTCATCACTTACCCGTGGTGAAGGCGTGCAGGACTCACAGGGCAGAACATCTATGGGCGGCATTCCGCTTTACTACACAAACCTTACATTCAGCTATACCGGCGCAAAGGATAAAACTTTACAACTTATCCATTATCTCGAGCAGGAATCAAAAGGCTGCTACTTTATTGATTCGCTTTCAATGTCAGAAATTGAAGGCAGCAAAGAATACGCTACTTCATTTAATATAACACTTTACTACTTTGATACAACAAAGCAGGCTGTAAATAATACAGATTCTACCGATTCAACAGAACCCACTACATAATTTTTAAGGACTTTACTATGGCTAATTTACTTCCAATCGACTTTTCACAAATTTCAACCTATATAACTCTCGCAGTAATTTTAATACTGTCAGTGGTGCTCTGTATGCTCGCATACAGGCTTATGAATGTCGTGCCTGCAAAATGGCTGTGCGACTATGATGAAGAGCCGGACGAAAGTCTTTTGGGCACAAGGTATATTTTCAAACAAAGCGGAATTTACACTTCCGCTTTGTTTGCTATATTTAACTTAGGCATCTTTGCGTTTTTCGGCTATTCTTTTTACACAATTTTCTTTTTATTAATTTCGTACACAATGCTCCTCATTACAATGAGCGACTTTAAATATACAATTATTCCGGATCAATTTACAATCGCACTTGCATTGCTTTGTGTTGCACTTGCGATAACCGATCTTTTAACCGACCAAATCTTTATAAAAGAATGGTGGAGTATTCCGCTTGGCGCAATCTGCGGTGGCGGTGTGCTTATGCTTATCAATCTTTTTTCAATACTTATATTAAAAAAGGCAGGAATGGGCTTTGGCGATGTAAAGCTTATGCTTGCACTCGGTGCCTGCCTCGGTTTTCCTATGGTATTTTCAGGACTTCTCTTAGCGGTACTCGTGGCATTTGTATACATTATCTTTTTACTCATTAAAAAGGCTGTATCCAAAAACGAAGTTTCAAGCTATTTCCCGTTCGGCCCTTTTCTTTGCATTGGCTCACTATGCAGTATGTTTTTAGTTAATGTTATAAACTATGGCTTAGATCTCTATTTCTCTCTCTTTAGCCTTAGTTATTAATCTTTATTCCCCTGAAAGGATGATCATATATGAAAAACTCTGTTTTTAACTTGAGTGACGATCTCGTTAAAAGCGGTATAGTAAGTTTAAAAACATTAAAGCGTATTGAAATGCTTTATACGGAAGACAATACTCTTACTCTTGAACGTGCGTTGATAAAAGAAGGCGTTGTCACAGAAGAGCAGATTTATGACCTTATGGCAAAGAAAATGCATTTGCCGCTTGTTGACCTTACTTCCTACTACGTATCAGACGATGTAGCCCAGCTCATTCCGGAGCAGATGATGGAAGACCTCGGCGTTATGCCGCTTACCGTTGAAGGCAATTATCTCTTGATTGCCATGACAAATCCGCTTGACTACAAAGCGATTTATACTCTCAACAACTATACAAAAAGAAAAATAAAAACCGCTATATGTACTCCTACACAACTTAAAATCAAACATGACGAAATTTTCAGTGTGTCGGACAAAGAAGCGGTAATAGACGAGGCTCAGGAATTTGTTCAGAGCCAGATGAAAAAAACTGAGGACACGGTATCTACCGAAGATCAGGAAGATATCGAAGATCAGCCTATCATTAAGTTTGTAAACAATATGATAGCCGAGGCTGTAAGACAGCGTGTATCGGATATTCACCTTGAGCCTCAGGAAAAAAAATTGGTAATTCGTTTCCGTGTTGACGGTAAACTTATTAAATATATGGACGCAAGCAAGGAGCTTGCTCCTTCGGTTACGAGCCGTATTAAATTTATCAGCGGTATGAACATTGCGGAAAAAAGAATTCCGCAGGACGGCAGAATTCACTACAATATCAATAACCAAAAAATTGATATGCGTGTATCTTCCCTCCCTTGTGTTTATGGCGAAAAAATCGTAATCAGAATTACAACCGCACTCGGTATGAAGCTTGATAAAAAGAACATCGGTTTTCTCCCCGAAAACCTTGAAAAATTTGATCAGCTTTTAACCTCAAGCCGTGGTATCATTCTTCTTTCGGGTGCAACAGGTTCAGGTAAGTCAACCACACTTTACGCTGCTCTTTCAGCTCTTAACACCGAAGACAAAAACATTGTAACAGTAGAAAACCCTGTCGAAATGGTTTTGCCGGGTGCAACTCAGGTTAATATCAATGAAAAAGCAGGACTTACATTTGCAAGCGTTCTTCGTTCTATCCTCCGTCAGGACCCTGACATCATTATGATCGGTGAGATTCGTGACCAGGAAACCGCAGACATCGCAGCAAGAGCCGCTATCACAGGTCACCTTGTACTTTCAACAATCCATACATATAACGCAGCCAGCTCGGTTGTCCGACTTATTGATATGGGTGTTGAACCTTATATGGTATCTTCTTCTATGCTCGGCGTTATTGCCCAAAAGCTTGTAAGAAGACTTTGCCCGGAGTGTAAGCAAGCATATGATGCAACAGATGACGAGCTTAGACTTCTCGGACTCCCTATCACCAAACAGCTCACACTTTACAAACCGGGTCAGTGCCCTGCTTGTAACAACATAGGTTATAAGGGAAGAATTGCGGTACACGAGGTTATGCCTGTTTCAAGAGCAATTAAAAATGCCATTCATCTTGGAAAAACCACAGATGAAATTGACACAATAGCAAGAGAAGAGGGTATGATTTCACTTCGTGATAACCTTAAAAAGCTGTTGTATGACGGTATTATATCATTTGATACATTCATTGACACTGTATCAGAAATCTATCAGGAAGATTAAGGAGTAAGTTTTATGGAATTTGAAGAGATGGTCAGATTTGCCGTTGAAAACGGTGCGTCTGATATTCACCTTGCAAGCAATAACTTGCCTTCTTACCGTAAAAACGGTAAAATTATGAACTACAAAGGCACAGAGATTCTTGACGAGGACACAGTTATGCAGTATATTGACGAGGTTCTTGAGCCTGCCGATTACCTTAAGTTCTGCAACACAGGCGATATCGACTCGGCTTATCAGTTTGAAGACCTCGCACGATTCAGAGTTAATGCATTCAAGCAGCGCCACGGTGCGACGCTTGTAATGCGTGTAATCAAAATGAATCCTCCAAAACTCGGCGATTTAAATTTGCCGCGGTCTATTGCAAAAATTCTTAACCTGCAGGAAGGTCTTGTACTTGTAACAGGTCCTACCGGTAGCGGTAAGTCAACAACACTTGCAGCTCTTATCAATGAAATTAACCATCGAGAAGAATTGCACATTATCACAATCGAAGACCCTGTTGAGTATATGCACTCCCCTGCAAAATGTATTATTAACCAGAGAGAAGTCGGCGAAGACAGTGAAACTTACTCGACAGCACTTAAATCGGCACTTCGTGAAGACCCTGATATTATCCTCATGGGTGAGATTCGTGACCTTGAGTCAATGTCAATCGCTCTTCGTGCAGCAGAAACAGGCCACCTTGTTTTTTCAACACTTCATACAGAGAGTGCCGCAAAAACAATTGACCGTCTTATAGATATGTACCCTGTTGAGCGTCAAAAACAGGCACTCAGCCAGCTTTCAACCACACTTAAGGCAGTAATTTCACAGCGTTTGCTTCCAAGATCAGACCGTCCGGGCCGTATCGGTGCATTTGAAATTATGTTTGTTAATTCTGCTATCGCTAACCTTATTCGTGAAGATAAGATTCCGCAGATTGAACAGATGATTTCTTTGAACCAGCAGACAGGTATGATTACAAGAAAGTTGAGTATCGAAAACCTCCTAAAAAGAGGAATTATTTCAAAAGAAACTGCCGACAAGTACAGTTACGATGTGGCTGATAACGCAATACTTACAGGCGGCAACAATTCTCCGCAGCCGGGTGCACCGGGAATACCACAGCAAACTCCACAGCAGCTTACCGCTCCAATGCCACAGTATTCTAATCTCCCGCAAAACAGCACAAACGCTTATCTTAACAGGAGGTAAAAATAATGGAATTTTCTTATGTAGCGGTAAACGAAAAAAATCGTAAATATCGTTCCCGAATGACAGCGGGCACAAAAGAAGAGGTTAAAAGAAAGCTCGAACAGCGAGGTCTTATTGCTCTTTCAATCGATGAAGTAAAGAAAGGCTCGCAGGACGATATTCCGATTTGGCAGCGTGACCTTGGCGGCACAAAGGATGTGCATACATTAAAAATCAGCAACAAGCGACTTCTAACATTTATGCACCAAATGGCGCTTATGATTCGTTCGGGTATTTCGCTTTCTGTTGCAATGGCTGTAATGTGTGATACCGAAAAAGATAAAAATATGCTGAGAATTTTGCAGGAAATCACCTCAAACCTCTACAACGGTATTACACTTTCTCAGTCGCTAAGCTCATTTAAAACTTTCCCTACTGTTTATGTAAACATTATTCAAACAGGTGAGGCAAACGGTCGACTTGATGAAGCATTTGATAAGTGCGTTAGTCTTCTCAAAAAGGAAATCACTCTTAAAGGTAAGATTAAGGGTGCAATGATTTACCCTATCTTCCTTCTTATTCTTACAATTGCACTTATTATTGTAATGAGTGTAGTTGTACTTCCGTCATTTAAAGGATTGTTTGAAAGTTTTGGCTCTGAACTTCCGATAATGACGCAGATTACAATGGGTATTTCAGATGTACTTCTTCATTTCGGCTGGCTCGTTGTTCTTATTATCGTTGCACTTGTAGTTACACTCAGAATTCTTTACAAAAAGAACTATACATTCTGTATGTGGTGGTCAACATTCCAGCTTAAAATCCCGATTATCGGCGAAGTTTTAAGACTTAACCAGCTTACAAGATTTGCAAATATGATGGCAACACTTACATCTTCCGGTGTAAACATTCTTTACGCACTTGAACTTTCAAGAGATGTAGTAGGCAACAAATTTATGTCCGACTGTCTTAACCAGGTAATTGAAGATGTAAGAATCGGTACACCTATCAATATTTCTCTTTCAAGATATCCAAAAGCTTTCGATCCGCTCTTTGTATCAATGATAAGAGTCGGTGAGGAAAGCGGTATGCTCAGTGATTCCCTTAACAAAATGGCAGATATGTACGACGAACAGGCAACCGACGCTACACAGCGTATGACAGATGCAATGACACCTGCAATGACAATCATTATCGCCGGTATCGTAGGTTTCGTTGTAATTTCTATCGTACAGGCAATGTTCGGTATGTATTCAGTTATCACAGCCTAACAGTGATAATTTATAGCAGACGAAAGGAGATCTTTATGAAGAAACTTCATACAAAGAAAAGAAGGATAAACAGCAAAAAAGGTATTTCCATGGTTCTTGCAATAGCTTTGGCTGCAGTTTTGTTTTTATCGACAACTACTTTCTTATCTATTGCAATGCTCCAGCAAAAAGAAACCGGTACTACAATGAACTCCCGTCAGGCATATGTATCAGCAAAAAGTGCGCTTGATATGGCAGAAGAACTGTTAAACGACGGTAAACTTCAATTACCTGATTCAGGATCACTTTACTATGTTTTTTACTATATTGAAGGAGATCCGAATGTTCATGTAGAAAAATTCAGCAGCTCTGAAGATGCATTAAAATGGATTAACAATCCGGCTCATGCAAGTTATACTATAATAGGTAATGCTTATATTAAAATTACTAAAAATACAGACGGTAGTTACACTATGACTGCCGTTGGCAAAGAAAATAAATATGACTATTCAGGTGATGGAAATACAGGTGATCTTTCAACCAAATTTGATGTAAAATATAATTTAGTTGAAAAAGAAGAAACAGCTAACCTCACTATGAAGCAAAAAACAATTACTTCACCGACCGGCAATAAATTTTTAATGCTTGGTGATCAAACTTCATTTTCACTTCTTCGTTCTGTAAGAAAAACTTTAAACGAAGGAGATACCACATTTCGTACCTTACAGAGCTATGATACTGACAATGACAAAAAATCAATAATTTATATTCCTAAAAACGAAGCTGGCAATACACCACTCACAACTTGCTTTCCTCTTGTATTTGATAAAACAGTAAAAAGTACAAGTAATAGTAATAAGAGACTTAAATTTACAGCATATGATAACGGCATTTACTTTTTAGGCAATTACAGCGGACCAAAAGTAACAAGTGACTATAATTCCGAAGCGGTTGATATAAGTTTTTACACAGAGTCAGACGCTTACGGTGTAGCCTTAGAATGTAAATATCTTGTAATTGGCGGAAATATGGTATGTCGTCCGGCCACTGGCGAATCCGGCATTACACTTAAATACTCCGGCAGCTCTTATAATACCGATAAAGGTGTTGTAATATACTTTACTAAAGATTGTAAGCTTATGACTTATAATAATAGCAATCAAATAACTAAAACAGTAGAGTATAAAAAAGGATATTATTATATTAACTTAGGTGACAACAATACAGCCGTTGATTTATTTTCAGAAAGCACCAAAGCGAGTGCTAAAGAAATTACTACAAACAGTGAAGAATACAAAAGAGTTAACAGTATTGATATGTATAGTTCTATGGTTGATACAAAAGGCAAACTAAAGGACATACATTCAGCTTACGAAGGTGAATATGAAAAGGGCAAAGAAAGAGTTGATATTTTGAATGAATCTGGAACTTTCACTGCAGTTCCAAATTCAAACAGCTACTCCAATACAGTTCGAACAACATTTACTAAAGGATGGCAAGACTACTACATTTATTGTGCACCATCCGAAATGCCAACAGCTAGTGGATATTATGATATGTATTCAGGCAAAGAATTTAATTATCTTTGGTACAATATAAACCCAATGGAATTTAATGGAAATGTGGATATGTCAATTCATAGTAGTAATATTACATTATCAATTGGTCCCGATGAAAACGAAACGGTTTATTATAACAATCAAATTAAGAACAGCAACGGTAATCCATACTTTCCTTATTCTTTCAATCAAACTATTCTTCCTACAGACAAGTTTGCTACTGACAGTAATACTCAAAAATTCACAGCAGAAGGTTCAAATAAAATCACACAAAAAAACAGTTCAGCATCATTTAGTGTAAAACCTTATTGGAATGAAAAATCGTTTACTCTTAAAGTAGTAAATGATTTTATTGTAGAAATGTCAGATGGTACAACATATACCATAAAAGCCGATGATTACACAGATATTCCGGAGACAGGACTTAACTTATTTACAGACGAAGCAAAAAAATACTTTGAAAGTCATTCTACTTCACGAGTTGATTCTAACTCATCAAGTATTGAATGGGTGAAAAATAACACTATTAATACTTCAGTAGACAGCAGTAACCTCGACCAAAGCAGTTCAGTTATAAATTTTAAAGCAACAGCCGGCGGAACACTTAAAGACGGTACATATAAGGGCAAAGCTATTTACTGTGATTTTGGTAATGGTTCTTCGGGTAAAGATGCTATTGTAACATATGGAAACAATGCAACCTTAAAAGCAGATGTTGTTTCAATCGGAGCGGATTTACTTGAAATAAAAGACGGAAAAGGACTTAAAATTAATACTTATAGTGCACATAAGGAATCGACATGTGTTGTAGACGGTAATCCTATTGACGGTTCCATGCTTCAGATTACTCGTAAAACTACTCTCAAATTTAATGATGATAATGCTAATTCTATAACTTTAAGTCCGGGTTACTATTTCTTCCCGGGTATTACAGGTGATTTTGATATTTTAAGCAAAGCTTTTTGGGAAAATTGGAGTTCTTCAAAACCATATTACAAAGCAGAAAAATTAAACGACGGTACTGAAGCTTATAAAAAGGTAACTGTTACAACTAAAATTGATCCTGTTGACTTTGAAGGGAAGTATTTCTAATGAAGAAGAAGAACCTTAAATTTAAAAAATATTTAAAAAGTAAAAAAGGCTTTTCTCTTCTTGAGTTGGTATGTGCAATTATGATCATGGCAATAGCCGTTTCGGCTACTGCCACCGGTCTTAATATCAGTAATCAGTCCATTACCAAAAACAGTCTTATGGACAAAGCTTCTGCAAAAGCACAAATGTATTGTGATGTAATTATGACATATGTTGAAAAAACACCGTCAAATGATCCATATGACGGTTGGGATTCATTGACTGAAGCACAAAAGAATGCTAATAAACTTTTTGCAGATACACCTAATCAAACATATACTTTTACAAGCGATATTCAAAGCAATATTGATACAGATGTAAAAGCTCTTGACAATACTTTTTCAGCAAAACAATATGCTTCTGCAGATATTGACAACAGAGATTTTAACAAAAATGAAGTTGCTTATACAATTCAAAAAGAAGGTTCTTACATTAATTCTGATGGTATAAGTATGGTATCGTACAAAGTCACTGTTTATATTGATTACGGTACAAATGGTACAACTTCATGTACCGGTATTATCACTAAATCCAAATATGTTCAATAAGGAGGATGCAAATGATTAAAATATTAAATAAATTAAAAAAACATCTCTCCAAGCGCTCCGTAAAAAATAAAATCGGTGCAACGCTTATTGAACTTATAGCTGTTGTATGCATTCTTTCTATTGCCTCTACCGTAAGCATAAGCGGATTATTTGCTATGGCCAATGTTGCAAAAAGAGGTCAGGATCTTTCCCTTTGCGAACGCACAAGCGATATGATTTCTAAACAACTTTCAATTTACGGTAATACCTCAAACTATGTTCAATCATATGATTCAAAACCTACTCTCGAAGCATATGACGAAAGTGCAACACCAAGTGGTTTTATGGATGTAGATAATGGTATCGGTAATAAAAGTGATTACTTTTTATATGCAGATCCAAATACAAAATACAGATTAATTCTTGCTAAGTTTGATACTTCATCGGGTGATCCTACAGGACATAAGCTTACACCAATAGTCAGTATTGACAATGTAAAATCAATTAAATTCGACCTTAAACAACTTAATACTGATGAAAAAAAATATATTCTTCAATATACAGTAACAACAGTAGGAAGCAATGTATGGGATAAGGATACTGATAAACGAGTTGAGTACACTATTTCAAGCGGAGTAGTTTTGAATAATACAAATAATTCTGCTACTATACCTCCGCTGCAATATTCAACCATAACAACAAAAACTTCTTTAACTGAAGCAAGTACAACCTATATCAGAATACAAACCTCAAGCAGAAGTAATCTTGATATTTACTAAAAGTTAAAACCCTTAAACAAAAAGCTGTACCAAATCGGTACAGCTTTTTTCTTGCCTATAACAAATGCCCTGCAAAGTTGCAGAGCAAAAATTATTTTATTAACTTAGTTTGTTGTAATAAAAGGACGGATAGCTGCCGCTACTGTAGAAATTGGGTGTGACTGTAAGAACACTCTGCCCGGGCCTGTAATAACTGTATTAAACAAACCCTCTCCTCCGAGTAACATATTCTTAACACCCTTAATACGCTGGATGTCCATTTGACAAGATGCATCCATTGCAGCAAGGTTGCCTGTATCAACAACAATCTGCTGACCGGGTGCAAGGTTATACTGCTTGCAGTAGCCGTCAATCTCAACAAAAGCAGTTCCGTAACCCGATAACTTTTGAAGTATGAAACCTTCGCCTCCAAAAAAGCCTGCACCGGCTTTTTTATTAAAATGTACAGAGAGGTCAACAGTTGCAGAACTTGCAAGGAAACCCGATTTCTGAACGATTATAGGCATATTAGGCTGAATCTCAAAAGGAATGATTGAACCCGGGAAAGATGAAGCAAGAGTAATGAAACCCGGACCGCCCATAGCTGTGTAGCGGTTCTGCATAATAGACTCTCCCGACACCATTTTGCTGAACATCTTGCCTACTCCGCCGCCTGAAGTTTCCATATTAAGGTTTGGCGACATCCATACCATTCCGCCGCCCTGTGTAATAATAGTTTCGCCGTTTTCAAGAGATACCTCCACTATTGGAAGTGAGCCCCCCTCAATTTTGTATTGCATAGATAAACCTCCATAAATGTTTATTATCAGCATTATATCATATATCAAATGCAATGTAAATAAAATTTTACATATACACATCAAAAGACTTCCATTTGCAGAAGTCTTTTTTACTTGTGTTTATTCTCCTGTCAAATGCACGACTGTTGCCGTATGCCCTACCGCTTTTAAAAACTTATCAAAAACATCTGTTGTTTTTATTTTAAGGCTCGATGTATTCACGCACGGGTGACATCCTACATATTCACCTTTTAGCACATCCTCGTCTACAAGCAAAGTGACTGCGTTTTCTTTGTCGTTCATAAGTCCCATAACGCTTACAGAACCCGGCAAAATATCAAGATACTCCTCCATAGCCTCGGCAGACGCAAAAGAAAGCCTTGCCGAATTTATCTGACTTGAAAGCTCCTTTGTCTTAAAAGGCTTGTCCCCCGGCATCATAAGCAAATAAAACTTTGTTTTCTGTCTGTTGCATAAAAACAGGTTTTTGCAAATAAGCACATCAAGCACCTTGTCAATCTCATTGCAAGCCTCCATTGTGTCTGCGTGTGCGTGGTCTGTTCGCAAATACTCAATGCCCAAACTGTCGAGCAAATCATATACTCTCACCTCTCTGTCGAGCCTGCCCTCTGTACTCTGCGGTCTGCCCTTGTATAATTCCACAGCCGTCATCTCCTATCAATTTACTACTAATATAATAATGGATTACTCTCCCTTTGTCAAAGAAAAATAGAGCGACTGCTAAAATACAGTCGCTCTGTAATTTAATTATCTCTCATAATAAGCGACATCGCTGTCATTGCCGCTGCAAAACTCCGAGTTTTTGTTGAGTGTGCAGTCAGAATTTAGTATGCCGTATTTTTTGAGAATTTCAATGGTATTTGTATATGACTTCGGCACATAGTAATACTCCGAATCTGTTGCATACGAGCTTAAAATGTAATTTGCTCCCGTTGTATTAGATTTGCGATAGCATAAATCCAGCTTGCAAACATAGTCCTGAGAATACTTTTGACGGATATATTTTAAAGACTCAAAGCTGTAAACCGAATCCTCGTCATTAGAAGAATCATAATAAATATTATCATTGTAAAGAAGTGCAAACGGGTCATACAAAACACCATTAAGATACTTATCATCAGCCTTAAGGTCTTTTTTGAACGCTGCGTTAATCTCATTCATCATACTGTTTCTTACTGCATCAGCCTTGGGGTCTTTTTTCTCTTCATCAAGTTCATAACCGCTGTAATTATCAATAGTTGCCGAATTTGTGCTGTCATCCGAGAAATTAAACATTCCATGAACAGTAACGCTTTTTACATTATAATCAGCGTTAAGGTCTGCATTTGCCACACCCGAATACTTCATTATATATTGCTTTGATGAGAAAATTGACATTGCCTTAGTGTAAATTCCCGAAAAATCAGTTTCGCTGTAACTGTAACCATAGCTTTCATCATAAATATCATCTGTATAGTCATACGGCTCATAATCAAAGTCATTAGCCAAAGCAAGTAAACTCTGAGAATAATATCTTGTTACGGTTCTTCCGTTGTTGAGCTTATATGCAACAGTAATCGCCTCATCATATCTATAATCACCGATTGCATTATAAAGCATACTTCCCCATACGCAGCAAAACTTTGACTTTGCCGAAAGGTCAGGCTTTCTGATACTGAGAATAGAATTGTGTGCATTTATAATGGTTTCGATATCCTTTTTATCTGTAAAGTCCTCGGCGCTTTTCTTGCTTAAATGTGCAACATCATCGGCAACAGTGCCGTATGTTGAGCTAAGCATACCTGCGCTCTTTACATCGTCTGCCTTTGGCACAAAGCTGTTGTAGCCGAATATATCAAAGTTAATGAGCGCCACGCCTGCAATTACAATAACCGTAAGACCGCCGTAAATGGGAAGTGTGCGTACAATCTGCTTTACTCCCTTGTAGAAAATCATATGAACAATAAGGAATGTAGGCGCACTTGCAAGGATAAATCCGAATACAAAGCCTGCCAAGCCGTTGCCAAATACATTGAGCGAGCCGAATAATGTGCCGAGGAACATACCGGCAAGGAATGATACTATTACCTTGATAATATGGCAAGGTATATAATAAGCGAATGAGGTCTGCGCTCTTTCGGATCTTCTCTTCATAATAAGCAATGTGCCAAAAGCAACGCAAGCTATGCTGAAGATTATCCAATAAATTAAATTGTTGCCAAAGTAAGCAGAAATCGGATTGAGTGCATTTGTAATAAAGCTGTCTGAGAAGTTGCCTGTATATGAGCCTGCAAAGAAAGCGTCAATATAACTTCTTACAAATATCATAGACAGCGGATAGCAAATGCAAACGGCAATAAACATAATAATTGTGTTGAATGTAGTGCCGCAGCAAGCCGAAAGAAATCCGTAAGCGCTAATGCAGGCAAGCGTACCGATTACAAAGTTCAGGTACATATGAGTAACCTCAGGCCTCATTAATGTGCCCGTACAAATAGAAATAATAGCAATTATGCCCATAAACACGAGCATAGGCACAATAGAGAACAAATAAGCCGCACAATATTTAGCAAGGAAAAGTCTTGCTCTGCTGATTGGAAGTGAACCGTAAAAATCCACCTTGCGCTTGTTGTGCATATATGAAAAAATCTGCACCGTATAAATAATGGAAAAGATTAATGTAAGCAAGCCGATTATCGCAGATGTAATGGCCTGAAAAACCTGGATTTTTGTGCTTATAGGTATTTTTTCGGAGCTTGCGGTTGAAAACAGCGTTGTAAATGTTGTTTGATCTGCCGTAAGTACAAACACAAGCGTAAAGATTATTACAGTTGCCACCGAGGCAAGTATTCCGTACACCATCAACGAGCCTTTACAGCCTTTTAAATCCCATAATATAACCGAAATGATCTGCTTGAGTTTATCTTTAAAGGATACTGTGGATGTCATATCCTGCCGCCCCCATTTCACTAATAAATATTTCCTCCAAAGTAAGAGGTATTGCGGAAACAAACGCAGGATTGAGTGCCTTTAATTTCGGCATAAACTCCTCTTCCGTTCCCTTTATTGTAAGATTAAATATATTGCCGTTGCGGGTTATATTAATTGCATTAATACCCTCAAAAATATTCGGTTTATACGGCAATTCCGAAAAGGCAACCTGCACCTTGCGCAAACCGTGACGCAAATCGTCAATGCCACGCTCAAGCAGCATATGTCCCCTATGCATAAGGCAAAGTCTGTCGCACAAATCCTCAAGCTCTCTGAGGTTGTGAGAGGCAATTACAACGGTAGTGTTGTTGTCAGACACCTTTTCTGCAATAAGGCCTTTGAGCATATGCCTTACAACAGGGTCAAGACCGTCAAAAATCTCGTCAAGGAACAAATACTTAGGGCAGGTTGAAAGTGCAAGAATAAGCGCCGCCTGTCTTTGCATACCCTTTGACATATTAATAATAGGAGCTTTTATATTAATTGGAAATACAGAGCAAAGTTTTTGATACTCCTCCTCGCTCCAGTTGGGATACAATCTTCTGTAAAGGAAAGCCGTACTTTCAACAGTGCTTGAATTATAAAAATACGGGAAATCGGGAATGAAAAAGCACTGTCCCTTTGTTACGGGATTATCAAAATGCTGTATTCCATCTATTTTTACCATACCGCCGTCAGGTGCATATACCCCTGCGAGCATACGCAAAAGTGTTGATTTACCGCTGCCGTTACTGCCCACAAGTCCGAGAACCGCACCGTCGGGTATATTTACAGTCATATTATCAACAGCATTAATCTTACCAAATCTCTTGGTAAGTCCGCATATTTCAATCATTAATGCCACCTCCGTCATAAACATTATTAATAATTTCTATAAGCTCAGATTTTTTTATGCAAAGTAAATTTGCTCTGTTCACGCTCTGCCGAAAATCATCAAGAGCAATTTCCTTTTCTGCGCAATCCCTTGTGAGCTTATCAGATACATAACTTCCTCTGCCGACATTAGATATAATGTATCCCTCGCTTTCAAGCTGCCTGTACGCTTTGGCAACAGTATTAGGATTTATACCAAGCTGTGCCGCAAGACTTCTTACAGGTAAAATCTTATCGCCCGGCTTTAATACACCTGCTGATGCAAGACGAATTATGTTAGTATAAATCTGTTCATAAATCGGTACTCGTGATGTTAAATCTATCTGAAGCATTTTAATACCTCCGTTCCTGTAAATTGTATTAATTGAATTTATTGTATTAACCTAATTAGTACACTAATAATATAAATTATATTTTTCTTTTTGTCAATACTTTTTATATATTTGCAAAAAACTATTAAATTGTCAATTTTTGTCTTGGATTTATATTTTATTATCCTGTAATTTCATATATCAAGCATAACGCAAAATAAAACAAAAAAAGAAAAAAGCAAGACAAAGTCTTGCTTTTTTCTATGCTCACAAAAAATAAAAGAAGGAAATAACTATAAACTTTTTTCAATACAATAAATCGAAAATTTGTTATAATTTATTCTATGGCTTTATTATAGCACAAAATTCGTCAAAATCAAGCATATTTTTTTAAATCAGTCAAAATCAGTTGATTAGATATATTGTATAAATGCACAATGTATATTTTGTGCAATTTGCACATTAAAAGAAACCTAATTCTTTTAAAAAGTATATCCAGCAAAACAGTGTAAAGCACGATAGCATTGTGGTAAAGACTACCGTACCTGCCGAAAGCTCGTAGTCGCTGTCCATTTGCCTTGCCATAGTGTAAGAAGATACCGCACAAGGAGAGGCAAAAATACCGATGAGAGATACAAGGTCAACTCCTCTGAATCCAAGCAAAATAGCACCCGAAAGGCTCAGCAACGGCACAATAATAAGTCGGGCAATAATAACCGCAATAAGATTTTTTCTGTATTGCTTTATACTTGAAAACCTGAAAGATGCACCAAGCACAATCAACGCAAGCGGTGTTGCCGCCGATGCCATATCAGAAATAACGCTCTCTGCAATTTCAGGTAATTTAATACCGAAAACCGCAAACAAAATACCTGCAACCGAGCCGATAATCAGCGGATTTGTAACTATGCCTTTGAGTATTTTTGTAATTTTTATACTCTCTCCCCTGAATACTTCAAGTGTTATTACAGCCAGAATATTATACATCGGAACAATAACCGTGACAAGCATAGATGTCATACCAAGTCTGCCGCTGCCAAAGATATTACCTACAATCGGCAACCCCATAAGAACAAAATTACTTCTGTAAATAGCCTGTATCAGCGCACCACGACTTTTATTTGATTTTTCAAAAATTAAAGCAAAACCAACCGACAAACCGTAAATAACCGCTACGGCAACAACCGCATACAAAAGAAGTGATGCATTAAAATCTGCCGACAAATCAAATGCATATATATTGTTAAACATCAAGAACGGAAAGAAAACATTAAAAACGATTTTGTTAAGCACAGGCAGATGAGCCTCTTCAATCACTTTCATTTTTCGCACAGTAAAACCGATAGCAAGCATTATAAACATAGGCAGTACCGCATACAGAGCCACAAAAAAATTAGGCATTCTACCATCTCCTCAAAGAAAGAATAGCATATATTTTTTATAAATACAATATAATGTTAATTACCCTTTACAAATTTGTTAGGCATTATAAACATCTTTCCCATTCCATTCACTTAAATATCATTGAAAAAAGCGGTGTAATGTGTTAGAATAGTTTATAATATAAGTGAAAGGTTCTGAAAACTTGAAAAAATGTGATTATTGCGCAAAGGAAATATCCTATTTTGAACAATATTGCAGTGAGGAATGTCACGGCAATGCAAATAAATATTACGAAACTACCGAAAAGTACGGAAAATTGTTCAGCATTATAAATATGATTTGCTTTTTTGGCATTACTATCGGAATTTTTCTTTTTGCGTTTTTGCGAACTGCGGGAATGATAGTTACAGTCGCAAGCTGCGATATTCTCGGCATAATGCTTATTTTACTTCCGTTTCCCACCGAAAATATGATTTCAAAGTACAAGCTGAAAAAAGCAACCAAAATCACCCGATATATCGGGCTCGCAGTAATCGGCCTCGGATTTATGTTTTTAATCTTTATGTTATTGTTCCCGATTATTTTTCCTGATTAACTTTCGTTTGAAAATTTTAATGTAAAGGAGTTAAAATTTGAGTATAAATCAAAATACAGAAAGAAACTATTGCATTTCCATACTAAGGGTATTAGGTATGCTATTTATAATACTTTGTCATATTGCAAGTTGGCTTGATATAGCTTCTTTAGAACAATTTTTTAATTATGGCGTATATATTTTTTTATTTATTTCTGGATTTCTTTATGCGAATAAAGAAATCAATAGCCCTTCTAAATGGTTTTTGGCAAGAGTAAAAAAACTGTTAATTCCATTTTATTTGTTTGTTATTCCTGTTTCCATAGTGTATTTTAAAATAAATGGATTTGATGGCTTGGAAGCAATAAAATATTTATTTTGCTTGCAAGGCATTAATTTTATAACTTCTTTCATACCATTTTCTGAAATTAAACCTTTAGGAAATTTGTGGTTTGTTACAATTATTCTTATTTGCTATTTACTGACAATATTAGTTAAAAAAATTGAAAAAAAGCATAAACTCAATATAGCTGTAATAATTCTAATACTTGTTGCTGCTTGGTTTATTCCAAAAATAATGATGTGTTTTAACATACCATATATTTCACTTGAATATTTTGTTACATATTTTTTAGGATATTATATTTCTAAATTCAAAGTAAAAAATACACTGCCGATATTCATTATTTATGGCTTGTTTTTATTTTTAGCTTCTATTGTCATCAGATTAGTAGGCAAATATTGTTTTGATAATTCTATTAATAATTTTTATTTACTGATTGTTTCCGCTACTCATTTAGGATTAGCCGTATCAACTTATTTCATTTGTAATTATTTGGTTAACAAATTTACAATATTTATAAAAATTGCAAAATCAAATATTTGGATAACTTTTGATAAACTGTCATATCCAATATATATTACTCACTATGCTTTTTTAAATAGTGTAACTTCAGTTGATAATTTTGGATTATCTAAACCGATTTCATTTATACTTTTTATATTAATGACTATTACAAGCGCACTAATTATATTTTATATTGATAAAGCTATACAAAACAAAATTATCAGAACATAAAAACAACTGAATATTTATTTTAAAAGCGTCAATAATATTTTTACAATTATAATTAAGGAGGATTATTATGATTGATAAAATTGCCCTGACGCTTTTAATTATTGGCGGTATTAATTGGGGATGTGTAGGTATTTTTCAGTTTGACCTTGTGGCATGGATATGCGGTGGTCAAACGGGTATTATCAGCCGTATTGTTTACATTCTCGTTGCGCTCGCCGCAATTTGGTGTATATCGCTTTTATTCAGAGATACCGACACCGATACTGCGGTTACAAATGATTCCGTGTAACGCAAAAGGTGGCTGTCCGCTATGAACAGCCACCTTATTATATGTGTATTTAAAAATTAAAGAGCCTCTACAATTTCCTTTGTATCTCTTGCTATAACAAGCTCTTCGTTGGTAGCAATAAGCTCAACTCTGATTTTTGAATTTGGAGTTGAAAGTGTGCCTGTAACGCCGCACTTTGCTTTCTTGTTAAATTCCTTGTCCATCTCTACACCAAGGCAAGAAATGTAATCGCAAACAGTTTCACGGAGCTGTGGCTGATTTTCGCCGATACCGGCTGTAAATACAATAGCATCACAACCGCCGAGTGCAACATAGTAAGAACCAATTGTCTTTGCAATCTGATAATAAAGCATCTCGTGAGCAAGGTGTGCTCTGTGGTTGCCATGCTCCTCAGCTGCGCAAACATCACGATCATCTGAGGATATGCCGGATACACCCAAAAGACCTGATTCCTTGTTAAGAATCTTAAGCATTTCTTCGGCAGAAATGTTTTCTTTCTCTGCAATGAAAGTAATTACAGACGGGTCAAGAGAACCTGAACGAGTACCCATCATAAAGCCGCCGAGCGGAGTAAGACCCATTGATGTATCAATTACCTTGCCGCCCTTGATAGCTGTGATTGATGAACCGTTGCCGATGTGACAAGTAATGATTTTTGTATCTTCAATATTCCTGCCCATAAGTTCAGCCATTTTCTGTGATACATAACGGTGAGAAGTACCGTGGAAGCCGTAACGGCGGATACCGTACTTTTCATAGTATTTATATGGAATAGCAAACATATAAGCCTTTTCCGGCATTGTCTGATGGAAAGCGGTATCAAATACTACAACCTGAGGAACATCTTTGCCGAATACCTTTGTACAAGCATTGATACCCTGAATGTGAGCGGGGTTGTGGAGAGGAGCAAGAGGAGCAAGCTCTTCAATCTTCTTGATAACATCGTCTGTTACGAGAACCGACTTATTAAAATAGCTGCCGCCCTGCACTACTCTGTGACCGATTGCGCTAACCTCTGACAAATCCTTGATTGCACCATACTGCGGATCAAGAAGTGCGTCCTTAACAGCCTCAAAAGCCTGTGTATGATTAACCATCTCTGTTTTGCGTTCAATTTTTGTGCCGTCAGGAGCTTTAAAACCGATAAATGCACCCTCCTGACCGATTCTTTCACAGTTTCCTTTTGCAAGTACCTTTTCGCTGTCCATATCAATAAGCTGATATTTAAGTGATGAGCTGCCTGCGTTAATAACGAGAACCTTCATTATTATTCATCCTTTCAACTATATTAGTTGTCCTAAAGCGATTTTTGATATATAATATATCTAAGGACAATTAAAAGTCACTCTGTGAGTGTTACATTATAATGATAAAACTTTTTATAATAGTTTTCAAGTGATTTTTTAATATCTGACAATAATTTTTTGCTTTTTCGAGGTAATGCTATGGCAATCGGCATAATTTGCGAATTTAACCCTTTTCATAACGGACATAAATATTTAATACAAAAGGCAAAAAGCCTTGTAAACGAGCCTGTTGCGGTTGTAATGAGCACAAGCTTTACACAGCGTGGCGAAATCGCAATTACAGACAAATTCACAAGGACAAAGTCTGCCCTGCTCGGCGGCGCTGACCTTGTAATAGAACTCCCCATTGCCTATGCGGTTTCAAACGCAGAGGTTTTTGCAAAAAGCGGAGTTAAAATTCTATCTTCCTTTTCCGATATGAATTACCTCGCATTCGGTTGTGAAAACAATAACATAAATTTACTAAAGCAAGCGGCTCAGGCACATAGAAATACCGCCGTACAGGCGCTTGTTGCCAAAGAAATGCAAAACGGCTCATATTACCCCAAGGCTATTGAAAACGCAGTGCGTGAGATTTACAGCAATGAAACAGCCGATATTCTCTCAACCCCCAACAATGTACTTGCGGTTGAGTATATCAAGGCGTTGCCCAATAATATATCACCTCTGCCGATTCAGCGTGAGGGTGTAGCGCATGACAGCAAAAATACAGCCAATAATTTTGCCTCTGCCTCATATATAAGAGAAAAATTAAAAAGCGGAGAAAATATAGGCGAATTTGTCCCCTATTCGCCGTCTGAGCTTGCTTTTCCCGAAAATCTTGAAACTGCCTTGCTCTATAAACTTCGCTCAATGACGGCAAAAGAAATTGCAAATCTGCCCGATGTAACCGAGGGACTTGAAAACCGAATTTACTCGGCGATACACGAATATAACTGCGTGGATGAAATATTATTTGCCGTAAAATCAAAGCGTTACACACTTGCAAGGCTGAGAAGAATTTTGGTCTGCGCCCTTTTGAATATAACAAAAGAAATTCAGAATATAGAGCCAAGTTACGCAAGAGTGCTTGGATTTACAAATGAGGGTGCCAAAATCCTCAAGAACTGCAATTTACCTGTAATAACCTCGGTAAAAAAAGGTTTGTCGCTCGGCGGCAACATTGAAAAACTGCTTAAAACCGAAATTTTTGCAACGGACATTTTTTCGCTTGCCACAAATCCGCCCCAAAAATGCGGTGCTGACTTTACAACACCGATAATAAAAATTTAAACTTTCTGCCACAAAATAAAATTCAGTTAATGTATAGCAAATATTTTATTTTGTGGTAATATATAGATAAATAGTTAGCTATAACTAACCAGTTGTGAAAAGAGGTAATTCTATGACAAAGAAAAAATGGCTCTATACTAATATTGGAGTAAGTAAAGAGCCTACAAAATAAAATTAAGAAATTTTGGCTCTATACTAAATGTCGGGGTAAGTAAGAGCCTACAAAATAAAATTAAGAAATTTTCAAAAAAGCAGAGCATATTTTTCTAAAATCCGTTAAAATGGAATTGTCGAGAAACCTGAACGGAGGGATAAATATGCTCTACAAACATTTTACAGAAAAACTCACAGGATTGCAAAGATGTTGATAGACAAATTTGTTTGTGTGTGCTATCATAATTGTTAAACGAGCTATTGATAAATTAGATTTTTAAGGAGAAAGCGTAATATGATATTTTTTGAAAAGCCGATATATAAATATCAGAATATGCCTTTTATATTAGATGAATTTACTGACTGTACGCCCGATGATGAGAAATGTCTGATTGATATTGAAGCCTATGGAAATATAGATGGGCAAATGAAGTATTGTTATTCAAGTTTTTCACTAAAAAAGCCGAAAATGTATGAAAACGGGGACTTTGAAAGTATGCTGAATTTACTGCGTGCATCTGAAAACAAAACCGTATTAGTTAAACTGAAATACAAAAAGGGCATTCTTAAGGATTTTCGCTTAATGTCGGAAAGTCTGGCTAAAGCATATAATGATGAAAGATTTTTGCAGCTTGAATTAACAGGATGGGGATTAAATGAAAAAAGCTGTAAAACAATCTGAACATCATAATTTTCCGAACAAGACGAACGAAACAAAAATAGATTTTACTAAATGTTGGAGTAACATTAATAAATAATGATTTAGCGCATAAATTTTAGTTCAATAAATTTAAAATTTATGTCGACCCTTTTTAAAGGGTTGCGTATGTGGCTGATTTGCCCTTGAAAAGCGGCAAATTAGTAGTTGCAGTAGTGTGGTTTTTCCTTTTGTTGCTATCGTAAATTTAGCGACTTTCGCATTTGCGTTCAAACCGCCAAACGGCAAGCCGTTTGGCTATTAAAATTTGCGATAATTTAAAGCATTTGTGGGCAACGCCCACACCCACAACCTTTGAAAAGGTTGACCAAACTTTTAATATCGTGGCGGAGAGTTTTTCTTTTGCTTTACTCTGTCACCCGACCGATAATCTATTAAAACACAATTTACCTCAGCCTTTGGAATATACCATATTCCAAACATCTCCATAAACCACTTTAAGCCAAAAGTAAAAGCACTTGTATAAAACAAGTGCTTTCGTTTTGGAGCGGATGACGGGGCTCGAACCCGCTACCTCCACCTTGGCAAGGTGGCGCTCTACCAGATGAGCTACATCCGCATTTTTGGTGCCTCCGGACGGAATCGAACCATCGACACGGGGATTTTCAGTCCCCTGCTCTACCGACTGAGCTACAGAGGCAAAAATTGGCGACCCGGAACGGGTTCGAACCGTCGACCTCTAGCGTGACAGGCTAGCGTTCTAACCAACTGAACTACCGGGCCAAATGTGGTGGGAACAATAGGGCTCGAACCTATGACCCTCTGCTTGTAAGGCAGATGCTCTCCCAGCTGAGCTATGCTCCCATTTGGTAATTGTTGCCTTTGTTTCGGTCTGTAAAGACTCAAAAATACTTATTAATTATTAAGTTGTTCTCGCTCTGAGAATAAAAAAACACTTGATTACAAGTGCTTTATTGGAGCGGATGACGGGGCTCGAACCCGCTACCTCCACCTTGGCAAGGTGGCGCTCTACCAGATGAGCTACATCCGCATTTTTGGTGCCTCCGGACGGAATCGAACCATCGACACGGGGATTTTCAGTCCCCTGCTCTACCGACTGAGCTACAGAGGCAAAAATTGGCGACCCGGAACGGGTTCGAACCGTCGACCTCTAGCGTGACAGGCTAGCGTTCTAACCAACTGAACTACCGGGCCAAATGTGGTGGGAACAATAGGGCTCGAACCTATGACCCTCTGCTTGTAAGGCAGATGCTCTCCCAGCTGAGCTATGCTCCCATTGCCTTTGTCGCTTTGCTTTCGTTTGCCGTGTATCTCAGCGACAGGTATTATAATACACCATAACCGCCTAAATGTCAACACTTTTTTGAAATTTTTTCAAAAAAACTTTACAAAAGTAAAGCAACACGATATTTTATGACAAATCCGTATTAAGATTTTTTCTTTTCAGTATTATTATCTTTTGAGTTTTTCTCTTTGATAATCTTTTCGAGATCTTCTTTATTAAAAATATACTTTTTATTGCAAAAATGGCAGTTAGCTACTACCCTGCCGTTTTCGTCCGGCATATCACGGATTTCTTCATCGCTCATTGTGCAAAAAAGTCTTTCGAGCTTTTCTCTTGAACAGGTACATACATATTTTACAGGATACTCGTCAAGCACTTCAACCTCAAATCCTGCAAGCGCAGTTTTACAAATATCTAGAATACTCATACCCTTTGCAAGCATAGTTGTAACAGGCTCTAAAGTTTCAAGATTTTTTTCGAGCTTTTCAATAGTATCTTCAAATGCACCCGGTAAAAGTTGAATAAGCAAACCGCCTGCAAGCATTACCTCGCCGTCCTCTTTATTAATCAAAACACCAAGTGCGCATACGGTCGGAATCTGCTCGCTTGTGGCAAAGTAATTTGTAATATCCTCGGCAATCTCACCGCTTACAAGTTCTACCTGTCCGATATACGGATCGCCTGAGCCGTAATCACGCATTACATTAAGCACACCGTTTTTACCTACTGCTTTTGAAACATTGATTTTGCCGTTGTTATAATATTCGGTAGGGCAATTTGCGTTTCCTACATATCCACGAACATTACCCTTACTGTCCGCAACCGCTATTACAGGGCCAAGCTCGCCATCACCCGATACTCTGAGGTTAATAGATGCGTCCTTTTGCTTGAGCATTGCACCCATCATAGAGGTTGCGCACAAAAGTCTGCCAAGTGCCGCAGTAGCACTTCTTGAAAGTCCATGAATTTTCTGCGCCTTAAATACAATATCTGACGCATCAATAGCCGATGCCATTACTGCGCCGTCCGATGTTATACATCTTATAATTTTATCCATATTATTCTCCCGTTAACATTCCTTATTGATTGGATTTTTCATTCTTGCCACAAAAACGAGCCTTTGTTCGTCGGCTTTCGGTTCGTCAAAGCTCATATCGCCATACACTGCCTCAAGCTCAAAACCTGCATTTTCAAGCATTTTTGTAATCTGTTCTCTTGAATAGCCACGCTCCGAAAAGCTCTCGCTTGTGCGGTAATAAACTCCGTTTTCTTCCTCAAAAAAGTCAAGGTCAATATCTGTAACGCAATTTTCCTGCAAGGTATTCTGCCACACGCAAAAGACCTTGTCGGTTTCGTATACAAATGTATTATTTGCAAGCACCTGTTCGTGTTTATAAATGGTATTGACATCAAACATAAATACACCGTCTTGGTTCATAAAGAAAGCGACACGCTCAAATGCCTTTGCAACATCCTTTTCATTAGTAATATGATTTATGCTGTCAAGTGTGCATATACAAGTGTCAATTGTGCCGTAAAGATTAAGGCTCTGCATTTTTTGCCTTAAATACAGAATATTAAGACCTTTTTCGCTCGATTTCTGCATAGCCTCGCTGAGCATTTCGGCGCTTGCATCAATTCCGTAGATATCTACTCCCTTTTGGGCAAGCTCCATTGTCAGACTGCCCGTACCGCAGGCAAGGTCAAGTGTAATGCCAAATTCGTGATTATGCCTTTTCATAAGCTCGCAAATGTAGCTGCTCCTCTCGGCATAGCCGACATTCTGCATCAGCGCATCGTAATAATCGGCAAAAACATTGTAACTCATTTATTTTCCTCTTCGGCTATTTTATCAAGCACAAGTGTGTAACCGTAGGTGTCATTATCAAACAAAGCACGCTTTACACGACTGATTGTTGCGGTAGATGCGCCTGTTTCCTTTACGATTTCGGAATAAACCTTTTTTTCTGTAAGCATTTTAGCCACAACAAGTCTTTGCGACATTGCCTTAAGCTCTGGACTTGTGCATAAATCTTCGAAAAAGCGATAACACTCCTCTTCATTTTCAAGAGAAAGAATTGCTTTAAAAAGAAAATCAGTATCACTGTTTTTTAATTTTGAGTTCATAATTTCCGTTCTCCTTTGCAAAACATTGCAAATATTTTTATACACTAAAATTTTAACATACAAAAGTATAAAAGTAAATATCAACAGAAAAATTTTTATAAAAACAAAAAGCTGCCTCAAAAGAGACAGCTTAAAGTTTATACCTGATAAATTATAGGTTAAGATTAGCCTAATTCAGCAAAGTACTTAATTGTTCTAACCATCTGGCTTGTGTATGAGTTCTCGTTATCATACCAAGAAACAACCTGTACCTCATAGAGATCGTCAGCAATCTTTGATACCATTGTCTGAGTAGCATCGAAGAGTGAACCAAATCTCATACCGATTACGTCTGAAGAAACGATTGGATCTTCGTTGTAACCGAATGACTCAGAAGCAGCAGCCTTCATAGCAGCGTTAATGCCCTCAACTGTTACATCCTTACCCTTAACAACAGCTGTAAGAATTGTTGTTGAACCTGTTGGAACAGGAACACGCTGTGCAGAACCGATGAGCTTACCGTTGAGCTCAGGGATTACAAGACCGATAGCCTTAGCAGCACCTGTTGAGTTAGGAACGATGTTAGCAGCACCTGCTCTTGCTCTTCTGAGGTCACCCTTTCTGTGAGGACCGTCGAGGATCATCTGATCGCCTGTGTAAGCGTGGATTGTTGACATAATACCGCTCTGGATCTCAGCATACTTGTTAAGTGTGTTAGCCATAGGAGCGAGGCAGTTTGTTGTACATGAAGCAGCAGAAATGATTGTATCATCAGCTGTAAGTGTACCCTCGTTTACGCTGTAAACGATTGTCTTAAGATCGTTGCCTGCTGGAGCAGAAATAACAACCTTCTTAGCACCTGCATCGATGTGAGCCTGGCTCTTTGCCTTTGATGTGTAGAAACCTGTGCACTCAAGAACTACATCTACACCGATCTCGCCCCATGGGAGTTCAGCAGCGTTAGCCTTAGCATAGATTGTAAGAGTCTTGCCGTCAACTGTGATTGTGTTGTTCTCGTCATCAGCCTCTACTGTGTGAAGGTTCTCACCGATTTTACCGCAGTAACCGCCCTGTGCTGTATCGTACTTGAGAAGATCTGCAAGCATTGATGGTTTTGTAAGGTCGTTGATAGCAACTACCTCATAGCCCTCTGCACCAAACATCTGTCTGAATGCAAGACGACCGATACGGCCGAAACCGTTAATTGCAACTTTTACTGACATTTTAAATTCCTCCTAATTTATAAGGTAGTTTAATTATATTACATTTTTCGCCGTTATTCAAGTGTTTGATAAAATTTTAACAAATTTCTTATGAATTTTACATAAAAACGAAAATTTTACAAAATTTCTGCATCTTTTACTGCAATTTGACGAACGCTATTGTCAAATTGTCCTGTGAATGTCGCACTTTTTAATTAATTATTTGCAAAATTGCCATTAATATTCTTGACATTTATATTAAATTAGGATAAAATATTTATAATATCGCTTATGCGGTTAAATAGGATTAATGCAAATTTACCTATTTTTTATTAATCAGACTCGTTCAGAGCCGTTATTTATAGATATTTTTTATTTAATTTTTATAACTTATTAATCGTTATAATATACCTTTGTTGCAAACCACAGCATATAAAAAATATTAAAATTAAATTATTTTTATAAAAATGAAAATTGAATATCTTTACTAACGGCACCGACAAGGCTGTTTGATTGAACTTAAACTTATTATCTGATTAAAAATCAAACAAGGAGGTGTCAGAATGTCGTTATTAGCAATAATATTAATTATTGTTGCGTTGCTTCTCGGTGCGGGCATAGGCATTTTTGCAGGTATAAGCTATCGTAAAAATGTTGCCGAAAAGGAAATCGGAAGTGCAGAAGAAGAGGCAAGAAAAATCGTGTCGGAAGCTATGAAAACAGCCGAAGCCAAAAAGAAAGAGGTTGTTTTAGAAGGCAAGGACGAGGTTCACCGTTTCAGAACCGAGAGCGAAAAAGAAATTGCCGACCGCCGCAAAGAAGTTCAACGCCAGGAAAGACGCATTCAGCAAAAGGAAGAAACCCTCGACAAAAAGCTTGACAACATGGAGCTTAAGGACGAAAAGCTTTCTCGTAAGTTAAAAGACGCTGATGCAAAGCTTGAGGAAATCGAAACACTCAAGAAAAGTCAGTTTGAAATGCTTGAGAAAATTTCCGGCTATACAGCTGAGCAGGCAAAGAGTTACCTGCTTTCACAGCTTGAGGACGAGCTTGCTCATGAGAAATCCGTTAAGATTATGGAATATACGGAGCAGCTTAAGGATGAGGCGGACGAAAAAGCAAGAAACATTATTTCTCTTGCAATTCAGCGACTTGCCGCAGAGCAGGTTGCAGAGGCTACAATTTCCGTAGTTCCTCTTCCGAATGACGAAATGAAGGGCAGAATTATCGGTCGTGAGGGCAGAAACATCAGAGCCATTGAAACGCTCACAGGTGTTGATCTTATCATTGACGATACACCGGAAGCAATCACTCTTTCAAGCTTTGAGCCTGTAAGAAGAGAAGTTGCAAGAATTGCTCTTGAAAAGCTCATTTCAGACGGTCGTATTCATCCGGCAAGAATCGAAGAAATGGTTGAAAAGGCAAGGCGTGAGGTTGACGCTACAATCAAGCACGACGGCGAAAGAGCAGTGCTTGAGGCAGGTGTACACAACATTCATCCGGAGCTTGTCAGGTTACTCGGCAGACTTCGTTATCGTACCAGCTACGGTCAGAATGTACTTAATCATTCACTTGAAGTTTCATACCTTGCAGGTATGATGGCAAGCGAGCTTGGTATGGATCCAACCATTGCAAAGCGTGCAGGACTTTTACACGATATCGGTAAATCCATTGACCACGAGGTTGAGGGTACTCATGTTCAAATCGGTGTAGATTTGGCGAGAAAATACAAAGAGCATGATGCTGTTATTCATGCAATTCAGGCACACCACGGTGATGTTGAGGCAAAGACGGTTGTAGCTTGTCTTGTACAGGCTGCCGACGCACTCTCTGCCGCGAGACCGGGTGCAAGAAGAGAAAATGTAGAAAACTACATTAAGCGTCTTGAAAAACTTGAAGAAGTAGCGTCATCATTTGAGGGTGTTGAAAGCTCATATGCTATTCAGGCAGGCCGAGAGGTTCGTATTATGGTTAAGCCTGAGGTTGTAAATGACGAGCGTATGCTTCCGCTTGCAAGAGAAATCTGTAAGAAGATTGAAGAAGAGCTTGAATATCCGGGACAGATTAAGGTTAATATCATAAGAGAGAGCCGAGCTGTCAATTACGCAAAATAATCAAATTCAGAGATACCTTTCGGGGTATCTCTTTTTTTGCTGATTTTTGGTCGTGAAACGGAGAAAAGCAAAAATCAAAGTTTTCGTCCCGAAGTTAAAACTTGTTATTATTCAACCTTTGTTACCCTACCGTTCAAAGGCCTGACCTGAATTTTTTATTTTTATTTTTCTAAGTTGAATTTCTCACTGTATTAATCTTCCCTATTATGGCAATACTTATTGTAAGAAATTGCTTGGGGGTAATTTTTTGCAGTATGGTAAAGTTGAAATTTGCGGAGTAAACACATCTAAGCTTAAAGTCCTAAGTGAAAAAGAAAAGAAAGCACTGCTCAACACAATAAAGAACGGCAGTGAAGAAGAGCGCAAAAAAGCAAGAGACGCAATGATAAACGGCAACCTGCGACTCGTGCTGTCGGTAATTCAGCGCTTTACAAACCGTGGTGAAAATCCCGATGATTTATTTCAAGTCGGTGTAATCGGACTTATCAAAGCAATTGATAATTTCGACCCGTCACTCGATGTGCGTTTCAGCACCTACGGAGTACCTATGATTATCGGCGAGGTACGAAGATACCTGCGAGATAATAACGCTATCAGAGTATCACGCTCAATGCGCGACACCGCCTATAAGGCTATGCAAATCAAAGAGCAACTAACCAATAAAGAAAACCGAGAGCCGACAGTTGAAGAAATTGCCAAAATAATGGGAGTGCCAAAACACGATGTTGTGCTTGCACTCGAGGCAATAATTGAACCTGTTTCATTGTACGAGCCTGTTTTTTCGGACGGCAGTGACACCATTTATGTTATGGACCAAATTGGTGACAAAAGCGATGACACAACATGGCTTGAAGAAATTGCGGTAAAAGAAGCAATCGCAAACCTTTCCGACCGTGAAAAAAGGATATTGACAATGCGGTTTTTCCGAGGCAAAACTCAAATGGAGGTTGCAAGTGAAATCGGAATATCGCAGGCGCAAGTCAGCCGAATTGAAAAAGGAGCACTTGACAGAATAAAGAAAAATATTTTTTAAGCCGTTCAACAAAGATACTCCGCCATCGTTGTAAAGTGGCGGAGTATTACTTAATTATTCTCTTTTTAACACGCAAATCACAAAAAAGTGACCTGAATTTTAATTATTCCAAGCTAAACCATAGCGTTTACATTTTCTTTATTACTAACTTTTTTTACAAAGTTAATAAACAAAACACCGAGTAATGTCAATGAAACCGCACTGATAACATAGAACGAATAAGATATAAAATTATACATAAATATATTTTCTGACATCATAAAAATTTTATAATTCTCCAAAGCAAGGCCTATCATAATAATAGAATACACAAAGAAGATAATATTTGTAATCAGAAATATTACAGCAAAAAATATTGCATTTTTTCTCGCCTTGACATTGGTTTTAATCTCCTTTAATGATATGTTTGCACAATTTTTTAGTATTACCACAAACATAACAACCGCAAACGATGAATTTATTAAATACGAAAAATCAATGTAGGTTTCACTTAAACATGTCACTGATGCGTTAATCAAATAATATAAAATATCAAAACCTGTTCTTACGGCAAACAAAATACCGATATTTTTAAACACCTTTTTCGCCATAAATTGTGTATCGGTAACCAATATCACCACATAATTATATGCCAGCAGATACACAAACACAAAAGCCGCATTAAATATTAGCATTGGTATTGCAAATTTGAATCCTCCCATAGCAAGTATTCCTATGCACTTCATCCGCAAAAAGCTATGTTCCTCATTATAAAAAATCAGCGATATTAATTCGAGTGCAACCACAATTATAAAAGGTAAGCATTTTTTCAATTTACTGTTCATATTATTCTCCCTCATTCTTATATTTTTTCGTTCAAGCCTAAAGCAAGAAAAATTTTCAATCTCTGCTTTTCTGAATCACGAACGCTCGTCATAACCGGAAACTCGCCAAACATTATCTTCCAATACCCATTGTACCGTACAATTAGAACGATTAGCAATGTAGCGACTGTTATCGGTATTTACCACCCCTGACATAAGAATCAGAGGTGGTTTTGTCAAAATAATAATTTTCTCCCAAAATACCGTTTACATCACATTCAACCCATGCAACTCTGTTGCTGTTATAATAATTAGCCAAATAACTGCCATCTCTGTGCCATGTATGTTTCATATCCCACTCTTCTGTCCAATACACAGGAAATCTCCAACTCGGTTTCATAAAATCTATATAAATTTTATCCGTACCGCAGTTTTCCATTTCATTTTTGTAATTATATGTATTTAAAAATTCATAAATTAATGCTTTGGTTTTCTCCTCATTATCGGGACAATTTTGTATTATAAATGCCCTAATCGATTCAGAATTATATTGAAGATCTTTTTCGGTACCGTACGGTGTTAATTTCCTGTCATGAGAATAATCCTCTATTTCAAATATTCTTTCCTTATTAGGATCATTTGTTCTGTGATAAAGCTCAACACGATATGATAAAAATCCTATAATTACCAAACAGAACAAACAGATAATACGATTATTTTTGTTTTAGATTTTTTTATTTTCATTGTAATTCACCTAAAAATTAAGTTTTTCTTTTATCACAAATCCCCGTCAAAATCAGACACTCGCCAAACATTATTATCATCCGATTTCCATTGCACCGTATAAGAAAGATCCTTAGCAATATAACTGTCATACTCATTATTCAATTGATATCTAACATAACAGCTATAGTTTACTTCCGCAGATTTTAAAGACAATATCTGCGGTTCAATACTCGTAAACTTTGACTCAACAATTTCTAAATTGTTTTTGTCTGTACAATTCACCACATACAGATAATTCATATTTTTATAAATTTGCTCCGATACTATATCCTGATATTTGCTTTTTGAGTAATCTCCGTAATTATCGCAAGACTCCTGTACTATGTCATAAGTTAGGTTGGTAAGATTATTTTCTATATTTTTCCGATGATTAATACAAACCCCAATTCCGACAAAAGCAAGAACAACTGCTGTTATTACCGCTGCAACCTTTGTTTTTCCCTTTTTATCCAGTGCTTTTAATTTTCTGAAATTGTTTAATAAATCATCAAGAGGGGTACTGTTATATGGAACTATTTCTGAAAACGGACCAACCACTAAAACTTTCCAAAATAATTTGAAGCAAATATAAAACAGCAATAATAAGCTACACAATTGCGGTATATTAATAAACAAGAAAATATACCATATCAAAAAAAACAGATCAATCAACCTATTTACCCATATTATTTTGCCTTTAAGTTTTAAAGTTGCTTTGCAATTAGGGCATTCTTTTTCTTTCCAAAAATTTGTATAAAACCCTTTTTTGTACCAACTGATACATTCTTCTCCGCAAACAGGACATTTAGTTTTTTTAGATAATAAATCTATAATTTTATCTTCCAACATATCCATCTCTTTTTTCATTTAATTTCAAGCATTTTTTGAGCAAAATTCGTCATATACTCAGTATTGATTTCACGATTTTCATTAATCTCATCTTCCGTAAAATTGCCATTTGCATATCTCTCTATGTATGGATTTATAAAATCCGAATCATTCTTTTTAAGATAATCACAGCCGTACTCAAAGTAATTCCATTCGCCGTCAGAAATTAAAGTTTCGAGCATTGCTGTAAGCACCTTGTTTTCGCTTTGGCTCTTTATATCCTCGGTCTTAATCGCATATCTTTGGTCACCGTCAAAGAAAAACAAGCCAAAATTTTCGAGCCTTTGCACATTACACTCCAAATAGTCCGTTGACTCCGTATATTCCGTTTCAACGGGAACAAGCTCACAATAATAATTCGAGTCCTCGTCAAACGGCATAAAGTATGTAAATGTCTTTATACGGTCTTTTCCGTTTTTTACAGTAACAGAACCTAAATTCAGCACACGCTTTTCATCGTGTTCATAAGAAGAAAATCTGCTTAACGGAGTTACACACGTATCCGTTCTGAAATCCTTTACCTTTCCGTTTACACTTGCATAGGTTGTATCTGAACTTGAAGTTAATTTGCTCGGAATAATCTCATACAAATCTATCGGATAAGCTATGTATTTTACAACATACAATATTCCCGTTAAAAACAAAACCGCCCATAAACGGGTTATTATTTTAGCAAAACCGACATTGCTTTTACTTTTTATAAGTCCGCATTTTTCAACTGAAAAATAAAAATACAAAAAGCAAATAATATTCAATGCGCAAATAAAAATCAGCCTTGAAACCTCAAGTATAAAGCCGATATTTTCAGTGTATGCAACCCTCACATTTGCAACGACTGTATATTTTTCAACTATATAAGCAAAACCGTTATACTGAAACGTACAATATATTGCAAGCAAAGCTACAATCACAAAAGTTGCTATAAAAAACGGTATTGTCCCTTTAATCGGGCAAAATCTAAATTTACCGTCTGAAATAAAGTCCGATATGAGCCACAATGTAAAAAACAGAAAAACTACCTCGATAATGCAAGCCGCAAAAGTAAAAACATAATCATTAAAAAAGTAATAAATAATATAGTTTGCCACATCTGCCATAAGTCTTACACTTGCAAAACTTAATATTAATCCTACGGGACTACGCATAAAAAACGAGTAAAACTTTCCAAAGCAGTAATACGAAAACATTGTATATACAGATAAAAAATAAATTGCATAATAAACTAATCTAAAAATTATATCTCCGGCATTTATATGCTTTACAATATATGTTGTACAAATAAATCCCTTATAATACGGAGTCCATAGAAACATCAATATTTCCAATGCAACTAACAGTATACAGCCGCTGATTTTTGAATAATATTTTTTCATTTTATCTTCCTCTCCGAAAAGCATTATTCTCAATAATAAATATTCAAGTGAAGCATATTTCCATCATTTTTTAGCATATCATTTTCTTTTCATAAACTCTCATTTTATCACGGAGGATCATCAAAATCTGATACTCGCCAGACATTATCATCATCTAATTTCCATTGCACCGTACAGGTAGATTTGCCATAGCTATAACCCTCCTCACCTTTTATAGAAAATTTAATCTCATAAGTATATTTCGACTCAGCTGTATCTAAGAAAAAAATTAAGGTATTTACTTTAGATTGATTTGATACATATATGATAAATTCGTCTCGATTATCATAGGAACCACTGCGAAGATAATTCATACTGCTATAAATGTTTTCCGGTACTATATCCTGATATTTGCTTTTCGAGTAATCACCGTAAGTATCATAAGATTCCTGTACTATATCATAAGTTAGGTCACTAAGATAATTTGATATTTTTATCAAGTGATTAATGTAAACTCCTGTTCCAACAGTGATAAAAACAACTGCCGTTGTTACTATTATTTTTTTCTTTTTATTAATGGTTTTTAGTTTTTCTTTTCTTTTATTTTTCTGCATAGCTGTTTTCCTTTACACTCTAACCGCTAAGTCGGGAGTAATTTTAGCTCTATAAACCATATTAATATTCCATAGGATTTTGTTCGTAATATTCTTCGGCGGCTTTGAATACATCAATTATTGCATTTCCTATTTCTTCCGCCGTAGCATTGGCAGGCAAGTTTATTGACTTTATGCAGCCATTATATCCGCCCTTCTTTTCTCTGCATTTTTCAGTTGCACAAACTTTATAACTTCCGTCTTCATACAAATCTACATATGTTAAAAGATTATGTTTCCAAAAGGTTATATAACCTTTATACTTAGAACTCTTTTTCCAAAAATCTTTAGGTAAACCCACATACAATGGACTGTTCTCAATAAATTTAAATGCTAAAAAAACTTCATCTCCCAACTTAGCTTCAAGGCTATTTACATCTTCACTAATTACAGTAACTTCATCCGCTTTTGTTCTATAGCCACCTTCATGCTTGACCCCTTTTGTTATTAAAAATCTGCCTTCGCCCTTATATATTGATACCATCCACGGATAAGGTTGTACACTAATCATTATTTCCTCCTTATTTTGCTATTACATACCATACTTCAATATTAATATTTTCTGCTTCTGTTTTAAAATCATCTAAAATATTTTTAGTTGATTCATTTATCGGCATATCGGGAACTACTATTTCTAAAGCTTTTTTATTATATTTATTTTTATATAATACAGTTTCTCTCCAAATAAATTTATCTCTTTTTTCATTTAATTTCAAGCATTTTTTGAGCAAAATTTATCATATAATCTGTATTAATTCCTTGATTTACTTTATTTTCATTTTCTGTAAAATCACCGTTTGCATATCTTTCTATGTATGGATTTATAAAATCCGAATCATACTTTTTAAGATAATCACAACCGTACTCAAAGTAATCCCAATATCCACAAGTAATCATATACTCTAAAAAATTTGTTATAACCTCATTCTCATTTTGATTTTTAATATCATCAAAAGCTATGACATAAGGGGTATCGTTTTTTGCATAAGCTATATATTGATTTGAAAAAAATACCACTTCTTGATCTTGTATTTTAATTGATGCGCCTGAATTTGAATTATTTATGTTATTCTGCTCTTTATTTATGTATTCATAATCAAAAAAATTATTTAGCTTAAAATCGAGTAATTCTTCGTCATGATATTTTATTTTAACATCTGTATTTTCGTATGATAATATCTGCGATGAATTACCATTTACCCTATATATTTGTTTATAAACAAAGCTATTAGAAATTAAATTCGGTAATCCAATGTAGCAATCAGATGATCTTTCCGGTATTTTTGCAACAGTACCCACATTTGAGATACAGATTTTAATAAACAATAATACAAATATTGCTATAAAAGCTACTATTGTTCGTGCAATAATCTTTAAAAATATTTTTGACCAATATAAATCTGCGTCAAAATTATTTGCATATAGATTATTAAGTATTATTACAAGAAGTATTTGTAAAATGATTGCTGTAAACATTCTTAACAACTGTGAATTAAAGTTATAATTCATACTTTTAAAAAGATAAAATGATGAATCAATTGTATATTTTTCTGCATACATTTGCAAATTTATAAATATATAGACTAAATAAGAAACAACTATAGCCACAACTAAAACATAAAATAATAATATAACTACTATAGATTTATCTTTGCCCTTAATTTTACCATATATATCTTTTAATAAATTTCTGCCGGTATAAGCAAATGTAATAATTTGGAATATAATCACAAAAAATATGCAATCCGTTAATAAGCTATATATAGATTTAATCTCTGTACTTTTGAAAATATAACAGCCAATATCAAGTATAACTCTTATGAATAAAAGAGCAAAAAAAGATATTACTATTTGCTTTTTATACAGTAAAAAAGTTTTCTTAGCAAAGCCAAATATAACAAATGCACTGAATGAAAAAAAGAATACAGTAAATAAAACAATTGACCATATTAAATTATTTAAAGGATAAACCGGCAAAATCGATTTTGAGTAAGGTGTCGATAAGAATACAACTAATTCAAGCAGAGTAATTAATATTCCCATAAAGCAAATATTTTTATTTATTATTTTTCGCATAACTATACACACCATTTCAAATTATTATAAGTCATAAAATCATCAAAAAAAGCACGATATTCATTAGAAACTTTGCAAGTAGTACTGAATTGTTATCTGTACCGTAATTAAAAAACTGAACACTTTACACTCTTTGTTTTTCTGTTAATTACCACCCCTGACATAGCAGTCAGAGGCGGTAGTTCTATACACCTAATCAATATTCCATAGGATTTTGTTCATAATATTCTTCGGCGGCTTTGAATACATCAATTATTGCTTTTCCTATTTCTTCCGCCGTAGCATTGGCAGGCAAGTTTATTGACTTTATGCAGCCATAATATCCACCTTTTTTCTCTCTGAATTTTTTAGTTGAATAAATTTCATAACTTCCGTCTTCAAACAATTTTACATATGCTAAAAAATTATGTTTCCAAAAGGTTATATAACCCTTATACTTAGAGCCATTTTTCCAGAATTGTTTAGGTTTTCCTACATACAACGGACTATTTTCAACGGCTTTTATTCTTGAAAGAACTTTGTTGCCTAATTTATCTACTAAATCATCTTCTGTTTCACTTACTATTGTTACTTCATCAGCATGCGTTTTATAGCCACCAATATGTTCAACCAATGTCGTTATTAAAAACCTTCCTTCACCTTTAAATACTGATGCCGTCCATGGATATGATTGTACACTCATCTTTCTTCTCCTCTGTTTTTCCATTGATTATCAAATGGTACCTTACCACCCCTGACATAAGAATCAGCGGTGGTTTTGTCTAAATAATAATTTTATCATGGAGGAAAATCAAAATCTGATACTCGCCAAACATTATCATCATCTAATTTCCAATATACTGTAGACGAAAATTTGCCCCCCGTCTCATGATCTTCGTTTTCTTTTATATAATAGCCTTCTGCTGTATATAATGATTTTGCTGTAATTCCTGATAAAATTAATGTAATAGGAGTTGTATGATAAGCTTTAACTATACGAATATTATTTCTTTCGTTTTTGTCAATTCCAAGTAAATAATTCATACTGCTATAAATGTTTTCCGGTACTATATCCTGATATTTACTTTTCGAGTAATCACCGCAATTATCGTAAGACTCCTGTACTATATCATAAGTTAGTTTACTAAGATAATTTGAAATTTTTATCTGATTATATATATATACGCCGATTATAATAATTGCAATTATACCGACAATTGTACCTATAATTTTTATATTTTTTTATTTATCATTCTTCATATCCTCATCCAATTTTATTGTGTGTGCAATTGTGCTAAAACAAATTTGTATCACCTCACCGCTATTTATTCAATTAGCAATAAGCAAAATTGTTTATTATTGTTGTTTTACTGTCTATTATTGTATTAATATACT
>OOAJ01000234.1_pt1 | contig 45267 bp, 37 predicted proteins | sample 1671241 | NCBI WGS metagenome assembly OOAJ01 (sample SAMN06348136, study PRJEB24527) | human gut metagenome | biome: human gut; feature: ankylosing spondylitis patient; material: feces | host: Homo sapiens | place: China | collected 2015-10
TTTCAAAAAAGTACTTGAACATTTCTGGAAAGTGTGGTATATTATTGCCATCCTAATAAGGATTGAGCCGGAAACACCGGTTCGAAAATATTTTTTCTATTTTTGAAGGGAGTAATTCATTATGATGATGCCTGCAAATTTCTCTGCTGTGTCTGAGAACGAGATGACCTACGTTATGGGCGGTAGCGTTGCTGACTACCTGGCACCCGCTATGGGCGCTGCTCAGTGGCAGAACTTCCACAAGAACCTGATTACCATCGTTGGTAACAAGTACGTTCAGGGCTTCCTGGACAACACCGTTGGTGCTATGTTCAGCGGCGCTTGGGTTCCCGGCAACGGCCTGAAGGGCTTCGGCGGCCAGTTCAGCACTATCTGGGATACCAACTACACCAAGAAGCTGGGCGATGACACCACTGGCCTGCAGAAGGCTGGCTACGGCGCTCTGGGCGTTGTGAACTGCGCTCTGAATGTTGTTGGCAACCTGGCTGCTATCTACAACCTGGGCTTCGGCACTGCTAAGAACGTTGTCAACGAGGGCAAGTTCAACTTCCAGTAAGCTTAACTCTCAGACAATGCTTGCGTGACTGTGCCCCTAGGGGTGCAGGGAACATACTAGCATAATAACACCCCCGCAGGTTTATGCCTGCGGGGGTGTTTTTTGCGCAATTCCCTTAGTCGAAGCCTGCGGCAGTACCCCCTCAGTCACGGCTTGCGCCGTGCCAGCTCCCCCAAGGGGGCGCCTTTTGGCAATGCCGAAAAGTTTGCCATCACCGCCCAAAGCCGTCCCCTTGGACAGACTCTCCCCGGCCGGGGAGAGATGTCGCGTTAGCGACAGAGTGGGGAGCGGGTGGCTGCGAACGAAGTGAGCAGACGGAAGGGGTGCACTCCGGGAAGTCGCTAACCGGAAAAACAAGACTGAGAGGGTTTTCCCACGTTCACACTTCTTTTACCAGACTGTTACTTTCCGTTTTATGCGGTTTGTGGTATACTATGGTCAACATGGGTCACCATGGCTACACTGAAACAGACAGGATGTGAAATCCTCTTATGAAAGATGGTTTTTTAAAGGCAGCTGCTTTTTCGCCCGCCTTGCGGGTGGCAGACTGCACCTATAACGCGCAGCAGATTCTGGAGCAGCTGCAAGCTGCCGCGCAGCGTGGGGTAAAGCTGGCGGTTTTCCCGGAGTTTTGCCTTACCGGCTACACCTGCGGCGATTTGTTTTTGCAGCGCACTTTGCAACAGGGCGCACTGGATGCGCTGGAATGGCTGCTTGCGCAGACCCGCACGCTGGATACCGTGGCGCTGGTGGGCTTGCCGCTGCTGGTACACGGCAAGCTGTACAACTGCGCCGCCGTGCTGTGCCGCGGGCAGCTGCTGGGCATCGTGCCCAAGACCTACCTGCCCAACTACGGCGAGTTCTACGAAAAACGGCAGTTCACCCCCGGCAGCACCGAGGTGCAGACGGTGACTGTCTGCGGGCAGCAGGTGCTTTTTGGCACGTCGCTTCTGTTCCGCTGCCGCCAGATGCCCAGCTTTGTGCTGGGCGTGGAGCTGTGCGAGGACTTGTGGAGCGCGCTGCCGCCTTCCACCTTCCACGCGCTGGCGGGCGCTACCGTGATAGCAAACCTTTCTGCCAGCGACGAGACCGTGGGCAAAGCCGAGTACCGCCGCGCGCTGGTGGCAAACCAGTCCGCCCGGCTGCTGTGCGGCTACCTGTACGCCTCGGCAGGGCATGGCGAAAGCACCACGGACATGGTGTTTGCCGGCCACGACCTCATCGCCGAGGACGGCAGCATTCTTGCCGAGACTGCGCCCTTTGCGGGCGACCATGCCGAGACCGAGCTGGACTGCCAGCGCATGGAAGCCGAGCGTGCCCGCAACACCAGCTTTGAGCACAGCGCCGAGGGCTACGTCACGGTGGAATTTGACCTTGCACCGGAGGAAACGGTGCTCACCCGCCGCATCGACCCCGCGCCCTTTGTGCCGAGCGACCCGCAGCGCCGCGCCGCCCGGTGCGAGCTGATTTTAAAAATGCAGGCCGACGGCCTTGCCAAGCGGCTGGAGCACGCCCGCGCAAAAACGGCGGTCATTGGCATTTCCGGCGGCTTGGACAGCTGCCTTGCCCTGCTGGTGGCAGTGCGCGCCATGAAGCAGCTGCACCGCCCCGCCGCCGATGTGCTGGCGGTGACCATGCCCTGCTTTGGCACCACCAAGCGCACCCGCAGCAACGCCGAAATTTTGTGCGGGGAGCTGGGCGTGAGCTTTCAGGAGATCCGCATTGCCAACACTGTGCGCAGCCACTTTGCGGATATCGGGCAGGACGAAAAGGTGCTGGACGTCACCTTTGAAAACGGGCAGGCGCGTGTGCGCACGCTGGAGCTGATGGATCTTGCCAACCGCACTGGCGGCCTTGTGGTGGGCACGGGCGACCTTTCGGAGCTGGCGCTGGGCTGGGCGACCTACAACGGCGACCACATGAGTATGTACGGCGTAAATGCCGGTGTGCCCAAAACGCTGGTGCGCTATCTGGTGCAGTACGAAGCCGAGACTGCTGCCACCCCCGCTTTGCACGATGTGCTGCTGGATATTCTGGCTACCCCGGTGTCGCCGGAGCTGCTGCCCGCCAAGGATGGCGAGATCGCACAGATCACCGAGGACTTAGTTGGCCCCTACGAGCTGCATGATTTTTACCTGTATTATGTACTGCGCTGCGGCTTTGGCCCGGCAAAGATCTACCGGCTGGCAAAGGTGGCCTTTGCAGGCAGGGCAGAGTACACGGATGCCGTGCTGTACAAGTGGCTGCGCAACTTTTACTGGCGCTTTTTTGCCCAGCAGTTCAAGCGCAGCTGCCTGCCGGACGGCCCCAAGGTGGGCAGCGTGACCCTTTCGCCCCGGGGCGACTGGCGGATGCCCAGCGATGCCTGTGCCACCCTCTGGCTGGCGGAGCTGGAGCAGCTCAAGCCCGGGGAGCAGTAAGCCATGAAGAACAAAAAGCTTTTGACCAATATCCTGTTTGCAGTGGTGGTGCTGGCCATCGCAGCGGTGCTGCTGGCCGTGCGCAGCCACAACGCCACCGGCGGAAAACTGACTGCCCAGCTGATTTACGGCGACGCGAACGCCGTGCTGGACATTCCGCTGGAAAAGGACGAGACTTACAGTGTGGACACCGGTTATTATACGGTGCATATAGAGGTAAAGGACGGCAGAGCGCGGTTTATTGAATCGCCCTGCCCGGATCACATCTGCGAGGGCTTTGGCTGGCTGTCGGCGGAGGATCAGACCGCCACCTGCCTGCCTGCCCGCGCCGTGCTGACCATCGTTCCGGTGGGCTGAAAAAAGGAGTATTCTCATGTTGGACGAAAACGAGCATTCCCGCAAGGAGGACGGCCGTTCCCTGCACCGTCTTTTGCACAAAGCTGAGCAGCAGGACGCTACTGTAGTGGTGGACAGCGCCGCGTTTTTCTCGGAGCTGCCGCCGGAGCAGGCTGCGCCGCCCCGCCGCCCGCAGCAAAACACCCCCCGCAGCACTGTGCCCGGGGCAAATGGGGCGTACCAGCCCCCGAAACGAGGGAAGATCTTGCTGATCGTACAGGCAATTTTAAGCGTTCTGGCGCTGGTGCAGCTGTGGCGCACCCAGATGCTGCCGGTGCTGTATCTGGTGGTGCTGGCGGCGCTGCTGGTGCTGCTGTGGCTGCTGGTCAAGCGCTGTCAGGAGTACAAAACTGCAGGCACAGTGTCCCGGGCGTTCTCGGTGGTGCTGTGCGCCGCCATGGCGGTGGGCTGCGTGTGGGCGCAGCAGGGCCTCGACGCGCTGGGCAATATGACCAACGGTTTTTTGAGCAACGCCGAGGCTAATAAGATCACCAAAGAGCCTTTTGTGCTGTACCTGAGCGGCGTGGACACCCGCGGCGATCTGACGGAAAAAGCGCGCAGCGATGTGAATATCATTGCCGCAGTGAACCCCGTTACCAAGCAGGTGGTGCTGATCAACACCCCGCGCGATTATTATGTGGACCTTGCCGGAACAAACAGCAAGGATAAGCTGACCCACGCCGGGCTTTACGGTGTGCAGACCAGCATGGACACCCTCGGCAACCTGTACGGTGTGAACGTGGAGCACTATATCCGCATCAATTTTGCAGGGTTTATCGACATTGTTGATGCGCTGGGCGGTGTGGACGTGTATTCCGATCAGGCGTTCACCTCGGTGGGCAGCCCCGGCTACTACGACCCCACCACCTTTGTGGAGGGCTGGAACCATCTGGATGGCAAGGCTGCGCTGGCTTTTGCCCGCGAGCGCCACGCCTTTAAGACCGGCGATGTGCAGCGCGGCATCAACCAGATGAAGGTGATCGACGCCATGCTGAACAAGATCAAGTCCCCGGCGCTGCTGATGGGCTTTACCAAAATTCTGGACGCTGTTGCCGACAGCTTTGTCACCAGCCTTTCTACCAACCAGATCAGCGCGCTGGTGCGTATGCAGCTGAGCGATTTTGCAGAGTGGAATATTGAACGCTACACCGTTACTGGCACCTCCGGCAGCAGCACCAAGTGCTACTCTGCCAAGGGGCAGAAGCTCTATGTTATGAAGCCGGACGAAGCCTCTGTGGCAAAGGCCAAAGAGATGATCGCGGCGGTGATGGGCGGCGAAGGCACGGTAAGTTCCACCACCCAGACCCCGGAGAAGACGGACGTGTACACCCCCACCACTGACCCCGATGCCGCTGTCTCTGTGCCCGAGACGCCCGCCGACAGCGTGATCGTGGAAGTGCCGGCGGAAAGCGTGCCGGAGCAGGCTGCAGAGCAGCCCGCTGAGCAGCCGGCAGAGCAGCCCGCGGAAACGCCCACCGAGCAGCCCGCTGCCACCGAGACGCCCCAGCCGGAAACGACTGCTCCCGCCGAGGGCGGCAGCACCGAGACGCCCGCCGTCAGCCTGCCCACGCAGGAGCAGGTGGAGCAGGCCGCAGGCTCGCTGTACAGTGCCGCCTCCACCGTGCTGGACGCCATCCTGGGCGCAAGCGGGAACTGAGCAACCCCTTTCCGTGAAAAGGCAACCCGGGAAAATCCGCAGATTTTCCCGGGTTGCAAGTTAAAATAATTATTCCGCTGAAAATGCCCAAAGCGCACGCAGCGGGCATTTTCAATAGTCTTGCATGCAACAAAGAGGTCACTGCACAAATCCTGTGCGGTGGCCTCTTTTTACGTTGCTGCAACAAAAAAGCTGCCTGCAGCAGGCAGCGCAAAAACACAAAAGGGAAAACGAGATAGACCGTAAGCCGGGTTCTGTATTAAACGACGATCTGTCTAGGCCTGCCATTGCTGACAGGCTCGTGCCGCCTTCGGGACACGCGAGCAGCGCTGTACGTCCCATATAGGCGTTGCTTCCGGTAGGGTTTACAAAGCCGCATGGTCACCCATGCGCTGGTGAGCTCTTACCTCGCCGTTTCATCCTTACCGCATTGCTGCGGCGGTTTGTTTTCTGTTGCACTTTCCCTAAGGTCACCCTCGGCTGCCGTTAGCAGTTACCGTGCTCTGTGAGGCCCGGACTTTCCTCAGAGCGGTCAAAGCCGCCCCGCCGCCGTATGTTCCACTCGTTTTCCGTTCCTCATGATACCATAAAAAAGTAAGATTTGCAAGTGAAACGGATTTTTGTTATAATATCATTTGTGTTTTTGTGATTTTTGCAGGGGGAGGGCAGGCCATGCAGCTGTATTTTGCCGTGCCGGATACGGCCACCACCCACGATGGGGTGCTGGTGCGCAGCTTTCTGCGCCAGTGTGCCGTCTCTACGGATCTTGCCCGGGCGGTCAAGTTCCGGGGCAGCGGCTTTTTTGCGGACGGCGTGCCTGTGCTGGCAAACCGGCGCATCTACCCTGGGCAGATGCTCTCCTTTGCCCTGCCGCCGGAGGGGGACGGCGTGACCCCGCAGCCGGAGATCCCAATCAACGTGGTCTACGAGGATGCCTTTGCAGTGGTGCTGGAAAAGCCGCCGCAGCTGGCGGTTCACCCCACCCTGAACTACCCCGGGGGCACATTAGCCAACGGTTATGCGGCGTGGGCGGCTGCCCACGGCCACAGCCCGATTTTCCGCCCGGTGAACCGCATTGATAAGGACACCAGCGGCCTTGTACTGGCGGCCAAAAACGCCTACGCCGCGCCGCTGTTGGCGGGCAGGGTGACAAAGCTGTATTATGCCATCGCACAGGGCGCGCTGCCGCTGGGGGAAGGAGCGATCGATGCACCCATCGGCCGCCGGGACGATAGCATCATCGGGCGCTGCGTTACCCCCGAGGGCAAGCCCAGCCGCACCGAGTATACTATTATAAAGGAAGAAAACGGCCTTAGCCTTGCAGCCTGCGTGCCGGTGACCGGGCGCACCCATCAGATCCGGGTGCATTTTGCGTCCATCGGCCATCCTCTTGCCGGGGATGATCTTTACGGCGGCAGCCGGGAGCGCATTGCCCGGCAGGCGCTGCACTGCGCCAGGCAAAGCTTTGCCGTGCCTGTATACACCCCGCTGCCGGATGGCATCCGGGTGGAAATGCCTTTGCAGTTGCGCACCGTCACAGTGGAAAGCCCGCTGCCGCCGGATATGGAAGCGCTCTTTTCGTGAAAACTGCGTGAAAAAATAGCCAAATTTTATGTAAGCGCTTGTTTCAAACCATGCAAAGTGTATAATAAAAAGAGAGCGTATTGTGTACAGGCCCTGTTGGCCTTTTGAACAGGGGAACGTACACCATCTAGCTGTTGTGTTCCGGGCCGGAAAAATGCCCTGCAGCAGCGCAGGAAGGAGAAAAATCCCGTTGACTGAAGATAAAATAAAGGAGCAGCAGCCTGCTGCGCAGCCTGTACGGCAGCCCCGCCGCCAGAAGCTGCGCTCGCTGTGGGCGCAGTTCCAATGCCGGGGCGTGCTGCGGCGGCACAGGATTCGCCGCAAGCGTCAGCACCGCTGGGAAAAGCTGTGGCACAAGCTGCTGCACAATCCCATAGCACCTATGGTGGGCGAGACGCTGTACGCCATCGGCTTTTCCGCCGAGTATGCCGTGGTCCGCACAGGACGCCGCTTGCAGCATGGGCTGCGGTGTCTGCTGCAAACGGTCAGAGAACTGCTGAAAAATATCGCATCCATGGCCTTTCCCGGGGCGGCGCAGCTGCTGCGGGATCTGTTCGGCCCGGTAGTGCTTGCCCTGCGGGGCACCTGGGCGCTGCTGCGCCACGCACACCGGGTACGCAAGGAAAACGGCTTTGGCGCTGCGCTGCGCGCAAGCGGCCACTTTCTTGCCCATGGCATTGCTGATAACATCCGCCTTGTGCCCCGTATGGCTATGTATGTGCTGCCAATGGCAGCGCTGGCCGTTATGGTGACGGTGTTCCAGACCACCATCCGTCAGCCCTACGCCTTGGAGGTGCAGGTGGACAATGAGACCGTGGGCTATGTGGCCAACGAAGAGGTGTTCAATTCTGCGCTGGAAGCCGTGCAGCAGCGTATCAATTATTCCGGTGCGGAGCAGGCGCGCTTTACCGTGGAGCCTACTTATTCCGTGGCCATCGCCCACGACGTGATGGACGAAAATGGTGTGGCTGACGCCATCCTTAAGAATTCCGGCGACCAGATCAGCGAGGGCACGGCTTTGTATCTGGACGGCGAGCTTACCGCCGTGTGCGCGGACGGCACCAGCCTGCAAAGCTATATCAGCAGCCTGCTGGAGCCCTATGAGAACCCGGACGACCCCAACACCACTGTGGGCTTCAACAAGGATGTCACGCTGGAAAACGGCATCTACTTCACCGAGAGCTTTCAGGAGGAAGCCGAGGTGGAGCAGCTGCTCTCCGGTGTGCAGCAGGCACAAAAGACCTACACCGTGCAGAGCGGCGACACCATCTGGGCCATTGCCCAGAAAAATGGCCTGACCGTGAAGGAACTGTGCGATATGAACACCGGCTTTGCCGCTAATGGGGAAAACGGCCTGACCCAGAACTCCAAGATCCTGCCCGGCGATGCATTGACCGTGGTGCGGGAGGAGGAGACGCTGGAGGTGCGCATCACCAAGGTGGAAAGCTGGGAGGAAGAGATCGCCTATACCACCGAAACCACCAAGTCCAATGATCTGAACTCCGGCACCAAGCGGGTGACCCAGACGGGCGAGAACGGCATCCGCACTGTGACGGCACAGCGGGTGTATGATACAAATGGCAATCAGCTTTCCCAGCAGATTTTGAGCACTGTGGTGACCAAGGAGCCTGTGACTGAAAAAGTTACGGTGGGCACCAAAAAGGTGTCCTCTGGTGCATCCTATATCACCGGCAGCGGACAGTTTATCTGGCCGGTGCCCGGCTATCGGAACTGCTCCCGCTGGTACGGCGGCAGCCACAAGGGCGTGGATATCTGCGCCGCCGCCGGTACGCCCATTTACGCTTCGGCAGGCGGTACGGTGACCAAGGCCGGCTATAACCGCGCCGGTGCGGGTACAGGCTACGGCAACTCCATCATCATCAGCCACGGCAACGGCTACACCACCTTGTACGCCCACTGCCTGTCGCTGGTGGTGCACGCCGGTCAGTCGGTCAAGCAGGGTCAGCTCATCGGCTATGTGGGCAGCACCGGACGTTCCAGCGGCAACCACTGCCACTTCGAGATCCGGCGCAACGGCTCTTACATCGCACCGCAGAACGTGTTCAACCGCAGCAAATATCGGTAAATAGCAGCAAGGGCTTTTCCGCAGGGGGAAAGCCCCTCTGCAGTATCATGAATAAAAAGGAGAGATCATCTATGTCTACCCCTCACATCAGCGCAGAAATGGGCGATTTCGCCAAGACAGTCCTTATGCCGGGTGACCCCCTGCGTGCCAAATTTATTGCCGACACCTTTTTGCAGGATGTCCGGCAGGTGACTGGCGTGCGCGGGATGCTGGGCTTTACCGGCACCTACGAAGGCCGCCCCATCAGCGTGATGGGCAGCGGTATGGGTATGCCCTCCATCGGCATCTACTCCTACGAGCTGTTCAACTTCTACGGCGTGGAAAATATCATCCGCATCGGTTCTGCTGGCAGCTATACCGAGAAGGCCAAGCTGTTCGACACCGTGCTGGCCACCGGCGCTGTGAGCGAGAGCAACTACGCCCGGGTGCAGAGCGGCTTTACTGGAAACATCACCCTGCCCAGCGCAGCCCTGAACGAAAAGCTGCGTGCCTCCGCTGCAAAGCAGGGCATTCCCCTGATCGAGGGCAACATCCACTCTTCGGATGTGTTCTACCGTCAGCCCTCGGACGCAAAGCCCACCTACTGGGAAAAGCTGCGGGACGAGGACGGCTGCCTGTGCGTGGAGATGGAAAGCTTTGCTCTGTTTGCCAACGCGCAGGTGCTGGGCAAGAACGCAGCCTGCCTGCTGACCATCTCGGACAGCTTTGTGGCCCCCGGCATTACCACCGCCGAGGAGCGCCAGAAGAGCTTTACCGACATGATGAAGGTCGCTCTGGGCGCAGAGTACTGATCGCATAACTTTCCAGCGCGGCTGCCGCCCCAAGGCACAGCCGCGCTGTTTTTGCCCGTAAAAGGAGGAAACAGCATGACAAAACTGACCATGGAAGAAAAACAGCAGCTGATCCGCATGGCACTGGCCGCACGGGAAAAGGCCTATGCGCCTTACAGTGATTTTATGGTAGGCGCTGCGCTGCGCGCTGCGGACGGACGCATCTTTACCGGCTGCAACGTGGAGAACGCCGCCTTTACCCCCACCAGCTGCGCCGAGCGCACCGCCCTGTTCAAGGCGGTGGCGGAAGGTGTGACCGCGTTTACGGATATCGCGGTGGTGGGCAGCCGCCGGGGCGAAGTGAACCGGCAGATCACCTCGCCCTGCGGGGTGTGCCGTCAGGCACTATTCGAGTTTGGCGGGCCGGAGCTGAACGTCATTATGGCAAAGACCCCGGAGGACTTCATTGAGCGCAGCATGGACGAGCTGCTGCCCTTCGGCTTTGGCCCCTCCAACGTGGCGGGCAACAGCGCCGTGGAAGGAAAGTAACTGTCCTTCTGCGAAAAACAGCGCAAGCAGGGGAAATTTGGTGAATAAGCATTACTTTTTTATAAATTATACAAGGGATTTGTAAAGAATTTGTAATCGGAAATTGCTTGCATCTGTCACATCCACCCGCTATACTTGAGCCAGCAAATGTGCCAGAGTGCACATTTCATTCATTTGACGCAATTTTTTAAAATAAAAGGAGAGTTTCTTATGAAGATTTCTCGTCGTAACTTTCTGGCTGTGGCCGGTGCTGCTGCCGCTGCCGCTGCTCTGACCGCCTGCGGCGGTTCCTCCGCTTCCTCTACCAGCACTGCTTCTTCCGCAGCTGCCAGCTCTGCCGCCGCTTCCGGCGCAGCAGACGGCGCTGAGAAGATCGCTAAGGTCGCTTTGACCTGCGATACTGGCACGATCGATGATGAGAGCTTCAACCAAGCTTGCTGGGCTGCTGTTTCCAGCTACATGGGCGACAACTGCCAGTACTACATCCCCGATTCCGATGCTTCCGATGAGGATCGCGAGACCATGATCCGTCAGGCTGTCAACGACGGCGCCGACGTTATCGTCTGCGTTGGCTACCTGTACGGCGCATCTCTGGCATGGGCTGCTGAGCAGTACCCCGACATCAAGTTCATCGCTATCGATGTGACCCAGGGCGATATCGGCACCGACAGCATCCCCGCCAACTGCTACTGCATCACCTTCAAGGAGGAGCAGGCAGGCTATCTGGCAGGCTATGCCGTTGTTAAGGACGGCTACACCAAGCTGGGCTTCCTGGGCGGCATGGCTGTGCCCGCCGTTATCCGTTACGGCTACGGCTACGTGCAGGGCGCTGACGCTGCTGCAAAGGAGCTGGGCACCAACGTTGACATCAACTACTTCTACGGCGGCCAGTTCTACGGCGATGCCAACATCACCTCCCGTATGGAGGGCTGGTACTCCAACGGCACTCAGGTCGTCTTTGCCTGCGGCGGCGGCATCTACACCTCCGCTGTTGAGGCTGCTCTGAAGAACAATGGCTACGTCATCGGCGTTGACGTTGACCAGAACTACATCGGTGCAAACGGCGTTGCAGATGGCACCTACGCTTATAACCCGTTCATCACCTCCGCTATGAAGGGTCTGACCGAGGCTGTCAACACTGCTCTGGCTGATATCGATGCCGGCAGCTGGGCCGACATCGCAGGTTCCAATGGCAACTTCGGTCTGGAGGACGGCGATTATATCGGCCTGCCCACCGATGCAGACAGCTGGAACTTCGAGTCCTTCACCACCGACGAGTACGAGGAAGTCAAGGGCAAGATCAAGAGCGGCGAGATCACTGTTGATAACAGCTCCGACGACGCTACCAAGCCCACCGTCAGCGAGTTCACCACTGTCAACTACATCCAGTAAGCTGTTGTCCGGCAGGCCTGCCTGCGGACGATCGATAGTTCTTTTCAAAGCGGGGCATCCTGTAACGGGGTGTCCCGCTTTTTTCTGTCTTCTATTGGCGTAATGCGGGAAAAATGCAGCGTACTCTTCGTGAAAAGAGTACAAAAGTAATACTATTGTCTGTGCTTTCTGCCAAAAAGCAAAAAAGACATGTGCAAATTGCCGCAAATCAGGTATAATGGAACTTAAAGAAGTATCGGTGTCGAAACGACACGAAAGGAGAGTGAGCAGATTGGCAGAGGATTTTGTGATCGAAATGCTCCACATTACCAAGGAGTTCCCTGGAATCAAGGCAAACGACGATATCACCCTGCAGCTGCGCAAAGGCGAGGTACATGCCCTGCTGGGCGAGAACGGCGCCGGCAAAAGTACACTGATGAGCGTGCTGTTTGGCCTGTACCAACCGGAAGCTGGTCAGATCCGCAAAAACGGCAAGGAGGTTGTCATCCGCAACCCCAATGATGCAAACGCACTGGGCATCGGCATGGTGCACCAGCACTTCAAGCTGGTGGAATGCTTCAGCGTGCTGGACAACATCATTCTGGGGGTGGAACCCAACAAGATGGGCTTTTTGCAGAAGGCCGAGGCACGCAAAAAGGTGATGGCCCTGAGCGAAAAGTACGGCCTGCGCGTGGACCCGGATGCACTGATCAGCGATATCTCTGTTGGTATGCAGCAGCGTGTTGAGATCCTGAAGATGCTGTACCGCGACAACGAGATCCTGATCTTCGACGAGCCTACCGCAGTGCTGACCCCGCAGGAGATCGACGAACTGATGGAGATCATGCGCGGGTTCAAGAAGGAGGGCAAGTCCATCCTGTTCATCACCCATAAGCTCAACGAGATCATGGCTGTGGCCGACCGCTGCACCGTGCTGCGCAAGGGCAAATATATGGGCACGGTGGATATCAAGGACACCACCAAGGAAGAGCTTTCCCGCCGCATGGTGGGCCGTGACGTGCAGCTGCAGGTGGAAAAGCAGCCCGCGCACCCCGGCGAGACCGTGCTGGACGTGGAAAACGTTACCATCCACAATGACCAGCGCAAGAAGGACGTGGTGAAGGACGTGTCCTTCAAGGTGCACGCAGGCGAGATCGTCTGTCTGGCGGGCATTGAGGGCAACGGCCAGACCGAGTTCATCTACGGCCTGACCGGCCTGAGCAAGCTGTCTAGCGGCAAGCTTACGCTGGACGGCAAGGATATCACCCACGAGAGCATCCGCCAGCGCTCCAAGGACGGCATGGGTCACATCCCGGAGGACCGCCACAAGCACGGTCTTGTGCTGGATTTCAGTCTGGAAAACAACATCGTGCTGCAGCGCTACTGGCAGCCGGAGTTCCAGAAGGGCGGCTTTATCCGTGCCGATAAGGTGCGCGAGTACTCTGACAGACTGATCGAGCAGTACGATGTGCGCAGCGGTCAGGGCAGTCTGACCACCGTGCGTAGTATGTCCGGCGGCAACCAGCAGAAGGCCATCATTGCCCGCGAGATCGACCGCGACCCCAAGCTGCTGGTGGCAGTGCAGCCCACCCGTGGTCTGGATGTGGGTGCTATTGAGTACATCCACCGCCAGATCGTGGCCGAGCGCGACAAGGGCAAGGCCGTGCTGCTGGTCAGCTTGGAGCTGGACGAGGTGATGAACCTTTCTGACCGCATCCTTGTAATGTACGAGGGCGAGATCGTGGGCGAGTTTGACCCCAAGACCACCACCGTGCAGGAGCTGGGTCTGTATATGGCAGGCGCCCGCAAGCAGGGAAAGGAGGAGCAGTAACACATGAATAAGAAAAAACTTTCCCGCAGCGGCAGTCTGCAAAGCTCTGTTACCAGCGTGCTGGCTGCACTGCTGTGCATCCTGATTGGTTTGCTGGTGGGCTTTCTGGTGCTGGTAGCCATCAACCCCGCACACGCATGGGGCGATGGCTTTGTGCGCATCATCAAGGGCGGTTTCCACGATGCCCCCTACGGCGTGGGCAAGGAGCTTGCCAATGCCGCACCCCTGATCATGACCGGTCTGTCCGTGGCCTTTGCCTTCAAGACCGGCCTGTTCAACATCGGTGCAGCCGGTCAGTATACGCTGGGCGCTTACGGTGCGCTGTACTGCGCCATCATGCTCAAGCTGCCTTGGTTCGTCTGTCTGCTGGCAGCAGCCGTGCTGGGCGGCCTGTGGGGCGCGATCCCCGGTTTCTTCAAGGCCTACTTCAACATCAACGAGGTCATTACCTCCATCATGTTCAACTGGATCGGACTGTATCTGGTAAATGAGCTCATCTACCAGAACGGTACCGGCCCCATGTACGACGTGCGCAACACCCGTACTTTGAACCTGAGCAAAAACGCCGATTTTGCCCAGTCCCTGATCCCGGACTTCGGCCTGAACAAGCTGTTCCAGACCAATAGCACCACCATTGCCATCTTCTTGGCGGCAGCGGTGGCTGTGCTGATCTGGGTGGTGCTGAACAAGACCACCTTCGGCTATGAGCTCAAGGCCGTTGGCCTGAACAAGAACGCCGCCCGTTACGCCGGTATCAACGAGAAGAAGAACATCATCCTCTCCATGGCCATTGCCGGTGCGCTGGCAGGCTTTGGCGCAGGTCTGTTCTATCTGTCCAACGTGTCCCAGTGGAACCCGCTGAACTCCACCAGCCTGCCGGGCATGGGCTTCAACGGTATCTCGGTGGCACTGCTGGCAAGCTCCAACCCCATCGGTACCGTGTTCTCCGCGCTGTTCATCTCCCACATCTCGGTCGGCGGCTCCTTCCTGTCCACCAAGTTTTACCCCACTGAGATCTCGGATCTGATCAGCGGCATCATCATCTACCTGTGCGCATTCTCCATGCTGTTCCGCGGCAAGATCCAGAGCCTGCTGTTCCGGAATGCCGAAAAGACCAATGTGAACGCAGAGCCTGCGCCTGCCGCAGAAAAGACCAAAAAGGAGGGCAAGTAATATGCTGCTTCTGATCAAATATACCCTGCTGTACGGTATCGTGCTGATGCTGGTGGCACTGGGCGGTATGTTCAGCGAACACTCCGGTATCATCAACATTGCACTGGAGGGCATCATGGTCATCGGCGGTGTGGCCGGTGTGCTTACCCTGACCATGCTGCCTGCAAGCCTGTCGCCCTTCCTTGTGGTGCTGATCTCCATTCTGGTGGCAGCGCTGGCGGGCGTGATCTACAGCCTGCTGCTGGCCTTTGCCTCCATCAACCTGAAGGCGGACCAGACCATCGGCGGCACGGCACTGAACCTGCTGGCTACCGCCATTGCCGTGGTCATCTCCAAGTACTTCAGCGAGAGCGGCAGCGCCAAGCTGAACTACTCCAACAAGCCCTTCCTGTTCAGCATCGGCGGGCTGGAACTCAGCGTGTTCGTGCCGTTGGGGCTGATTTTGCTGGTGGTCAGCTACATCGTGCTGTACAAGACCCGCTTTGGCCTGCGCCTGCGTGCCTGCGGCGAGCACCCGCAGGCTGCGGACTCGGTGGGCATCAACGTTTACAAGATGCGTTACGCCGGTGTCATCCTTTCCGGTGCGCTGGGCGCCGTCGGCGGTCTGGCGTATATCGTGCCCCCGGTGCAGACCTGGAACTTTGAAGTCGGCGTGGCCGGTGCAGGCTTTCTGGCACTGGCAGTTATGATCTTTGGCCAGTGGAAGCCTTTCCACATCTTTGGCGCGGCCATGTTCTTTGCCGTGTTCAAGAGCCTTGCCAATATTGCAGACTCTACCTTCCTTGCGCAGCTGCACTGGTCCAGCAACATCTATAATATGATGCCCTTTGTGGCCTCCATGGTCATTCTGGCCTTCACCTCCAAGAACAGCATGGCACCCAAGGCCGAGGGTATCCCCTACGATAAGGGCTCCCGCTAAGCGTATTCGCTAAAAATCCGTAAAACGAAGGCATCCGCAGCCATCCATGTGCTGCGGATGCCTTTTTTGTACGGGGCAGGGCATATTTTGTCCATATATTTGCCGGCAGAAAATGGCATTTGCTGCTTGTAAAATACAACAAGATGTGCTATCATTATAAAACGAATGTGTATCTATAGGAACCCGGTGTACATTTCTTGCACTGCGGAAAACAAGAAAGGTGAGTTTCGCTATTATGGACGAAAAAGCAACTATGGGACAGTCGCTCCGGAGCACGGAGGACGAGGAGACCATTGATCTGATGGAACTGGCCCGCCTGCTGTGGGCGCATGCCGTGCAGATCGTGGCAGCAGCTGTTGCGGCAGCGCTGATCTGCCTGCTGGTGTGCGTGTTTGCGCTTACACCCAAGTACCAGGCCTCTATCAACATGATCGTGAATACCCGGCAGGATAACTCCTCCACCTTTACCAGTGATAACTTCAATTCTGCCAAGAACCTGATCAGCACCTATGCGGTCATCATCAAGGGCAACACCGTGCTGAACGAGGTGATCGACAAACTGGATCTGGATATGACCTACACCGAGCTGTACGACATGGTGGATGTTGCCGATGTGGACTCTACCCAGATCATGCAGATCACGGTCACCGATACCGATGCAGAGCGCGCAGGCGAGATCGCACAGACCATTGCCGACATCGTGCCCGATGTGCTGGTGGAAAAGGTGGAAGCCGGTTCCTGCAAGGCGGTGAGCGATGTGATCATCGATCCCAACAAGGTGTTCCCCCAGACCAAGAAGTACGTTGTGCTGGCCGGTCTGCTGGGCGCTGTGGTGGTGTGCGGCGTGCTGGTGCTGGCACACCTGCTGCACGATACCATTGTGGATGACGAAGATGTTCAGAAGAAGCTCGGCCTGCCCGTGCTGGGCCTGATCCCGGAGGTGTAAGACGATGTGGAATCTGTTTGGTAAAAAGAAAAAAGAAGGTGAGCACCGCACCCTGCAGCTGATCACCGATAAAAAGATGCCCTTTGGCTATGTGGAAGCCTACAAGTCTCTGCGCACCAATCTGGACTTTATGGCAGGCTCCATGGACGTGCACACGCTGGTCATCACCAGTACCGTGCCGGAAGAGTCCAAGAGTAACGTGGCGGTCAATCTGGCGCTGACGCTGGCCGAAAGCGGCAAAAAGGTGGCTCTGGTGGACTGCGACCTGCGCAAGCCGGTGCTGCACCGCTATCTGAAGGCCGGTCACAACGTAAAGGGCGTTTCCAACGTGCTGTCCAACCAGTGCACGCTGGACGAGGCGTTGCAGGAACTGAAGGAAATGAATCTGACCTTCCTGCCCGCCGGTACCCCGCCGCCGAACCCCTCTGAGATGCTGAGCCAGCCGCAGATGCAGGCCATGGTGGATGCCCTGCGGGAAAAGTTCGATTTTGTCATCCTTGATGCACCCCCGGTGTCCGTGGTCACCGATGCAGCCGTCATCGGCCGCTATGTGGACGGCGCAATGTTCGTTGTGCGCTCGGACTACGCCCCCGCCGATGCAGTGCGCGGCGCAGTGAAAAAGCTGCAGGATGCCGGTGTCCGGGTGCTGGGCAGCGTGCTGACCCGCTACGACATGAAGAAGGCACTCAAGGGCTCCAGCTACGCATACAGCTATGCTTACAACTACAACTATGCCTACGGCAAGCAGGATGCCACTGCCGGTAAATAATAAGGAAGCACTGCTATGACCGATCTGCATTGTCACATTCTGCCCGGCATGGATGACGGCGCAAAGGATACAGCAGTCTCGCTGGAGCTGCTGCGCAGGGAATACGAGGATGGTGTGCGCAATATTGCGTTCACCAGCCACTTCAACAGCGAGCGTACCACAGTGGAAGCCTTTACGGTAAAGCGGCAGACTGCCTTTGAACAGCTGACCGCAGCGCTGGAGGGGCAGCCCATGCAGTTTGATTTCAAACTGGGGGCGGAGGTGTTCTTCTCGCCCGGCCTGTGCGAGCTGGACACCCGGGCGCTGTGCATGGGGGACACCGCTTATCTGCTGCTGGAATTCCCCACCACCCACAAGCCGCATTTTATCCGGCAGACCCTGTACAATCTGCAGCAGCAGGGCATCGTGCCGCTGATTGCGCATATCGAGCGCTACCCCTATGTGCTGGAGGATCCCACCCTGCTGTACGACTGGGTAGCCGCCGGTGCCTATGCGCAGATCAACGCAGGAGCACTGCTGGAGCCTAAGCTCTGCAAAAAGTTGTGTAAGTTCATCCAGTGGGGATTGGTTCATGTCATCTCCACCGACACCCATTCCCCGGACAAGCGCCCGCCCCGCATGGCGCAGGGTGTGCAGCAGCTGGAAAAGCTGCTGGGCAGGGAAGCTGCTGCCCGCATCGTGCGCAACGGCGATGAACTGTTCCACGATCAGGAACTGGACGCTGTGAACCTGCATCAGCCCAAAAAGTTTTTGGGCATGTGGGTCTGATCCTAAAGTAAGGAGAAAACTGCCCGGGCAGAGAATTACTCTGACCGGGCAGCGGATTTTAGTATGAAGAAAAATAAGGTCCTGAAAATCGTGTTGATCGTGCTGGGCGCGCTGGTGGCTCTGCTGGCAGCAGCTGTTCTTGGCGTGCTGTTCTACCTCCACAGTATGGCAGCCGGTATTCCTGAAACCCTGCCGGATGCCCCGGCGGACAGCACACAGGTCACCCTGACGGATGATGAGATCGATAAGCTGCTCAGCGGTGAGATCACGCTGGAGGAACTGGCAGATGAAGCCGCCGCGTCCGGCAGCGGGGAACAGGAGGCATCCGCCAGCGCTCCGCAGCAGGAGACAGGTGCGGCTTCCTCCCCGGCGAATTCTGATACTTCTCCGGCGGCATCTGCCTCCCGGACGGAGAGCAGCAGTACAGCGTCCTCCAGCAAGCAGGAGACTGCCGGTACAGCCAATTCCGGTACAAAAAAACCGTCGTCCTCCTCCGGCAAACAGGAAGCCTCCTACGAGGCCGAGGTTAAGGCGCTGCTGAAGCAGCTGTACAGCGTCAAAGCGCGCGCCGAGGCAGAGCTGAACAGCTGCATTGCCGGAGCAAAGGCAGAGTTCAAATCGCTGCCAGAGTCTCAGCAGACACAGGCGCGCAAGATCTCCATCGTGCTGGCAAGAAGCGGCAGACTGTACGCGATGCAGGCGTCCTACGACAGGGAAGTGGAGAGCATCGTCAGCCAGATGCGTGCCATTCTGACCGCCAACGGCCAGAGCACCGCATTGGCGGATCAGGCCATGGCCTCCTATAAGGCACAGAAGAGCGCCATGTACTCCCGGCTGACCGCAAAACTGTACTCCTGACCCGCAAAACGACCCATGACCACCCGCAGCACATCTCCCGGGCACTGACTGTGCCGGAAAGGGGCTGCGGGTGGCTTTGTTTTGCCTTTTTGCTGTAATATGGAGAAAAATGCCAAGGACATGGAGGGATGACTCTACGGCAGAGACGCTGCCTTTTACGCCGACAGGGGAGGGCGGATTGTACGCACCAACGGAACAATCCCCCAAAAGGCCGGAAAAGTAGCACTTTTACCTACAAATATACAGGAAATTTGTATAAAGTATAAGATTTCACTCATGCTTTGCTATAATGAAGTGAATTCTTTTCATGTAAATTGACAAAAATCGTGGTTATCCTTATAATAGATAGAGTGTTTCTCGGGTATGGACGATGGTGTTTGTGCAACCGCAAGATGCCATCGTTTTATTATTCGCTTTTCTGTCCGCGTGCCAAGGACAGACGTCCGCTATGTGTGAGGCTGGCGGACTGCGGGAAAGTGTGGCTCGGCCTGAGAGCAAAAACAGTAATTCATTGATAGGATTGGAGTGGCATCAAACGATGGCAAAGTACATCATCAAGCGTGTCGCAATGGGTATCTTCAGTATCTTCATTGTGGCTACGGTTACCTTTTTTGTCATGAACTTGGTCCCCGGTGGCCCGTTCGTGGCAGAAAAGTCCATCAGTGCCGCTGCTCAGCAGGCTCTGGCCGAAAAGTATGGCCTTGATAAGCCGCTGAGTGTGCAGTACGTCAACTACATGAAGAGCCTTTTGCACGGCGATCTGGGTCTGAGCCTGCGTCAGCGCGGACGTACCGTGAACCAGATCATTGCCAGCAAGCTGCCGGTGTCCTGCCGTCTGGCAGGCATTGCCGTGGTGGTGGCTCTGTGCGTGGGCATCCCGCTGGGCTGCATTTCCGCTTACAACCGCGGTAAGTGGCTGGATAACGTTATTATCGTGTTTGCAACCTGTGGCATCGCGATCCCCAGCTTTATTTCCAGCGTGCTGCTATTGTACCAGTTTGGTATGAAAATGAAGGTGCTGCCCACCGTTGGCCTGAACAGCGCCGCCGCCTATATCATGCCGGTCACTGCACTGGCCATCTATCCCTCGGCTTATATCACCCGTTTGATGCGCTCCAGCCTGCTGGACGTTATGGGTCAGGACTATATGCGCACTGCCCGCGCAAAGGGCGTGTCCCAGTTCATGATCCTGTTCAAGCACGCGCTGCGCAACGCCATCCTGCCTGTCATCACCTACGTCGGCCCCATGCTGGCCAGCCTGATGACCGGTTCTTTCGTGGTGGAAAAAATCTTCTCCGTGCCTGGTCTGGGCCGCGACTTCGTGTCTGCCATCACCAACCGTGACTACACCATGATCATGGGCACCACCATCCTGCTGTCCAGCATGGTCATCATTGCTAACGTGATCGTGGATATCCTTTATAAAATCATCGACCCGCGCATCAAGCTGCAGTAAGAGAAAGGAGCGATTTTCATGGAAAACATTAAAAAGAATCCGCTCAGCCTGCAGCTCAACGCGGAGGATTTTCTGCCCGCCAGCAATGAGGAAAAGCAGAGCTTGGTGGTCATGCGCGAAAGCGTCAACTTCTGGAAGGACGGTATCCGCCGCCTGAAGAAGAACAAGATCGCCATGGTTAGCTTTGTGTTCATCATTGCCATTGCCATCTTTGCCTACCTGCTGCCCGCCGTGTGGCCCTACAGCTACTCGGAGCAGGTGAAGGGCAGCAATAATCTGGCACCGTTCGAGTACTCTGCCTCTGAGCAGGCCCGCATCGATGCCGGCGAAAAGGTATTCCCGCACATTCTGGGCACCGACCGTATGGGTCGTGACTTTGCTGTGCGTATCATGATGGGCACCCGCGTTAGCCTGTCCGTCGGTCTGATCGCTTCTGTGCTGGTGCTGATCATCGGCGCTACCTATGGTGCGGTTGCGGCCTTTGCTGGCGGCTGGGTGGACAATATCATGATGCGTATTACAGATATCCTGTACACCATCCCCGATATTCTGCTGATCATCCTGCTGGGCATGGCTCTGAAAGATCCGCTGGATGCACTGGCTACCAAGCCCGGCTTCAAGTGGATGCAGACTCTTGGCCCCAACATGATCTCCATCTTCATCATCTTTGCTCTGCTGTACTGGGTCGGCATGGCGCGTATCGTCCGCAGCCAGATCCTGATCCTGAAGGAGAGCGAGTACGTTACCGCTGCCCGCGCACTGGGCGCTTCCAGCGGCCGTATCATCAAAAAGCATCTGCTCACCAACTGCATCGGTACCCTGATCGTTACCACCACCCTGCAGATCCCGGCCTCCATCTTCACCGAGAGCTACCTGAGCTTCATTGGTCTGGGTGTTGCAGCCCCGCTGCCCTCTCTGGGTTCTCTGGCTACCGATGCCGTCAAGGGCATGAACACCTATCCCCATCTGCTGATCGCCCCCGCACTGATGATCAGCGTGATGATCCTTGTGTTCAACCTGTTCGGCGATGGCCTGCGCGATGCCTTTGACCCGAAGCTGAAGAATTGATGAGGTGAACAGAAATGAGCGAGAAAATTCTTGATATCAAAGATGAACGCCTTTCTTTCTTCACCCCTGCGGGCGAAGTAAAGGCACTGAACGGCGTTTCCTTTACCATGAATCAGGGCGATGTTCTGGGCGTTGTGGGCGAGTCCGGCTCCGGTAAGTCGGTCACCGCCTACTCTGTTATGGGTCTGACCGCTTACCCCGGCAAGCTGGTGGGCGGCAAGGTGTGGTTCAACGGCCACGAGATCGAGAACATGAAGGAGAAGGACTTCCGCAAGATCCGCGGTAATGAGGTCTCCATCATCTTCCAGGATCCCATGACCAGCCTGAACCCGGTGTACACCATCGGCAACCAGATCGTGGAGGTCATCCGCCTGCACACCGATAAGAACAAGGCCGATGCATGGGCACGTGCCAAGGAGCTGCTGGAGCTGGTTGGCATCAATGAGCCCGAGAAGCGTCTGAAGCAGTACCCCCACGAGCTGTCCGGCGGTATGCGCCAGCGCGTGATGATCGCCATTGCACTGGCCTGTGAGCCTAAGCTGCTGATCGCCGATGAGCCCACCACCGCACTGGATGTGACCATTCAGGCACAGATCCTTGAGCTGATGCAGGATCTGCGCAAGAAGCTGGGCATGAGCATCATCATGATCACCCACGATCTGGGCGTTGTGGCTTCCATGTGCGAGAAGATCGCCGTCATGTACGCCGGCCACATCGTGGAGTACGGCACCACCGACGAGATCTTCTATCAGCCGGGTCACGAGTACACCAAGGGTCTGATCAACTCCATCCCCAAGCTGAACACCGCAGAGCACGAGCGCCTTGTGCCCATCGAGGGCACCCCTGTGGACCTGCTGAATCCGCCGGCCGGCTGCCCCTTTGCGCCCCGCTGCAAGAACTGCATGAAGATTTGTCTGAGCAAGATGCCCCCGCGCACCGAGCTCAGCGATACCCACTATACCTACTGCTGGCTGCAGCAGAAGGCTGCATTTGAGAAAGGGGAAAAGGCAGAATGAGTGAACACAAGACGCTGGTCGAAGTCCAGCACCTGCAGCAGTATTTCCCCGCCGGCGGTGTGGGCAAGAACCGCAAGTACGTTCAGGCTGTGGATGACGTAAGCTTTGCCATCCGCAAGGGCGAGACCCTTGGTCTGGTAGGCGAGTCCGGCTGTGGCAAGACCACCACCGGCCGCACCCTGCTGCGCCTGTACGAGCCCACCGGCGGCAAGATCTACTATGACGGCAACCTGCTGTTTGATAAGGACAACAAGATCGCAGTGGATATGCTGCCCTACCGCCGTCGGATGCAGATCGTTTTTCAGGATCCCTACGCAAGTCTGGACCCCCGCATGACCATTGGCGACATCGTGGGCGAGGGCATTGATATCCATCATCTGGCTGAGAACGAGAAGGACCGCCACGATAAGATCATCGCTCTGCTGGAGCGCGTTGGTCTGAACAGTGAGCACGCCAACCGCTACTGCCACGAGTTCTCCGGCGGTCAGCGTCAGCGCGTGGGCATTGCCCGTGCACTGGCCGTGAACCCCGAGTTCATCGTTTGTGACGAGCCTGTCTCTGCACTGGACGTTTCCATTCAGGCTCAGGTCGTCAATATGTTCGAGGATCTGCAGCAGGAGATGGGTCTGACCTACCTGTTCATCGCCCATGACTTGAGCGTTGTGAAGCACATCTCCAACCGCATCGGCGTGATGTATCTGGGCAAGATGGTGGAGCTGGCCGACAGCTACGAGCTGATCACCCACAGCATCCACCCCTACACCCGCAGCCTGATCTCCGCAATTCCGGTGGCAGACCCCATTACGGCCCGCCAGTCCAAGCGTATCGTGCTGCAGGGCGATGTGCCCAGTCCCCTGAACCCGCCGTCCGGCTGCCGTTTCCGCACCCGCTGCCCCTATGCAGACGAGCAGTGCGCAAACGAGGTGCCTGAGTTCAAGGAGGTCTCCACCGGCCACTGGGCAGCATGCCATCACCTCGACCGCGTGAAGTGAGAACACTTCACGCCAGTGAAAGGTGAAAGCAATTCAACTTAGCGCTGAAATGTTGTCACAAAATGGTTACAGTCCAGGTTTTGGACTTGTAACCGCCGTGAGAACGCATTATAATCATTCGTGTTCCTCCGGTGTACATTTGCACCGGATCGAATATAGAGGCGGCTGGGGGAACCTGGCACACTCAAATTTGATATAAGGGAAGGATATTATTATGAAACGCATTTCTCGTCGTAATTTCCTCAAGGTTGCAGGCGTGGGTGCCGCAGCTATGGGTCTGGCAGCCTGTGGCGGCAGCAAGTCCGGTTCTACCGCAACCTCCGGTTCTGCTTCTTCCGCTGCTGGTTCTTCTACCGGCAGTGTCAACACCGCTGGCTTTACCGTCCAGTACGGCCCCAACCCCGAGACTCTGGATCCCTCTTTGAACAGCGCTGTTGATGGCGCCAACACCATCATCACCATCTTCGAGCCCCTGCTGATCATCAACGAGAACAACGAAGTTATTGGTGGCCAGGCTGAGAGCTGGGAAGCAAGCGAGGACGGCCTGACTTGGACCTTCACCATGCGTGACGGCCTGAAGTGGAGCGATGGCACCGACCTGACCGCTAAGGACTTTGAGTACACCTTCAAGCGTATGGTCAACCCCGACACCGCAGCTCCCTACGCAGAGACCTGCCTGGGCATGATCGATGGTTTTGACGCAGCTGCCGGCTTCCCCGATGCAGACGGCAACCCCACTGCAGAGCCCAACCCCGATGCTCTGAACGTCAAGGCAAGCGACGACGGCAAGACCCTGACCATCGTGCTGTCCTACCCCTGCTCCTACTTCGACAAGATGGCCGCATTCGCATCCATGAGCCCTGTGCAGCAGGCTACCGTTGAGGCCAACGGCGATGCATGGTGCACCTCCGCTGAGACCTTCGTCTCCAACGGCCCCTACATGATCACCGAGTGGACTCCCTCCGAGCGTATCGTTCTGACCAAGAACCCCAACTACGTTGGCGGCTGGGATAGCTCCAAGATCGTTTCCGACAGCATCACCCTGCTGCTGCTGGAGGACTCTTCCGCTTCCTTCGCTGCTTATAACAGCGGCGAGGCTGTCCTGATCAAGGACGTGCCCACCGACGAGATCCCCAGCCTGACCAAGGCAGAGGATGGCGGCGACTTCTATGTTGACCCCATTCTGGGCACCTATTACGTCAGCATGAACCTGCAGCGCGATGCCTTCAAGGATGCCAAGGTCCGCAAGGCTCTGGCTCTGGCTATCGACCGCGACTACGTTGCCAACACCATCATGCAGGGCACCTACTCTGCTGCTTCCAACCTGGTCGGCCCTAGCATCGTGGACGCGCAGGGCTACTTCTACGACAACGCAAACGGCGGTTCTCCCTACATTGCAGCTGACTACGAGGCAAATATGGCCGAGGCTAAGAAGCTGCTGGAAGAGGCTGGCTATCCCAATGGCGAGGGCTACCCCACCATCGAGTACAGCACCAACGATTCCGGCTACCATGTGCCTCTGGCAGAGTACCTGCAGCAGACTTGGGGCGATCTGGGCATCACTTTGACCATCAGCAAGATGGAGTGGTCTGCCTTCACCGCTGCTCGCCGTGCCGGCGAGTACGATGTTGCCCGTAACGGCTGGGTCATGGACTACAACGATCCTTCCAACATGATCGAGCTGTTCTGCTCCGGCAACGGCAACAACGATGGTAAGTACTCCAACCCTGACTTCGATGCTGCTATGGAGGCTTCCAAGGTTGCAGATGTCGCCGAGCACTTTGCACAGCTGCACAAGGCTGAGGACATCCTGATGGAGGATATGGGCTGCATCCCCGTTGCTTACTACAACGAATTCTGGCTGCAGAGCTCTTCTCTGAAGGGCGTCTGGCACAGCCCCTACGGCTACTGGTACCTCCAGTACGGCTACATCGAGGAGTGATTTCCTCCCTGTGCTGTGCAGCGTAAGCTGAACCGTAACTTTTAAGCACTGAGCACCCCGCTGACCGGAAACGGCTGGCGGGGTACTTTTTTGCGTTTGCCGGGGTGCGGAAAAACAAACAAAGCGGCTGCTGCACAGCATTTGGTGCAACAGCCGCTTTTGAATTTATATGAATGTTTGCCGGAGCAAAAGCCTTCCACTTTGGGGGAAGGTGGCGCACAGCGCCGGATGAGGGGAGTACTGCATATAACCGTGTGGTTTGCTCTAAAGGCTTCCCCCGGTCGGGGGAAACTGTCACCGTAGGTGACTGATGAGGGTGCGGGAAAGCAGCAGATACAGATTATGCAAAAAAGCTATAAAAGCAGCTGTTACTTACACCGCAGCCATGGCGGCCAGAACGCTCTGCCAGCTCTTGCTGCGTGCGGCAGGCACCGGCGCGGGGCGGGTGCGCCGTGCAGCAGGGGCACTATGACCGGTCGCAGAGGATACCGTCAGGGCAGGGGAGGGGCAAAAGAACACAGCGGTGTCCTTTGCCAGCCACTGTGCAGCCAGTGCGGCGGCCTGCGGGTCAGACTGCAACGCACGGCGCTCGTTTCCGGCCAGAAAATCAGCCAGCCAGTACAAAATTGCGGCCAGCGGCAGGCAGGGGGAAACGTCCTGACTCCAGTAACTCCAGCGTGCGCCGCGGCCGAGGTGGCTTTCGACTGTGATCTGTGCGCCGGTGCGGGCATTCTGCGGGATGATACCAACATAGTTCGTGCCGGCGCGCTGCCCCAGTTCCTCCACAAGGCGCTGGGTGCGGGCGGCATCCAGCCGATCCTCCCGGCAGTAGGCGCGGAAGTCGGTCTGGCTGAGCAGGCTGTCGGCACTGGACGGAAAACGTCCGGTCAGCTGCCCATTGGCATTGTGGCACAGCTGCCAGCCCTTGCGGAACAGCTGAAAATTCAGGCAGCGCCGCCCCATGGTGGAGTAGCACACAAGGGCGCTCTGTTCCCCGGGCAGCTGTTTTACTTCAAGATAGGCATCGTTGCCGCAGGTGTCCTGCAAACGGATGGTGAGCAGCAGCTGTGCACCGGCGTGCAGGGTGGACATGGCGTTGTGCATGGCGTCAAAATAACGGGAAGCGTCCATGATTGATCTCCTTCCTAAAAAGCAAACAGCGAAACGTTGTAAAAACACCAGCCGGGTGATCGGGCCGACAGGCTGTATAAAACTTCTCTGAACGTAGTATAGCATACTTTTGAGGGAAAAACAACTGCAAGTTTCTTCAAAACGACAAAATTTTGCAAAAGCTTATGGCATAGAGCAAACAAAAGTTCAAAGCATGGTTGTGCTTTATGATAAGCGGTTGTGAAAAATGACCCCTGCGGGAGATGCCGGCTAAGGCAGAAGTTGCTCCCACAGGGGTCATTTTATATTTCTTCAATCGCCAAGCTCCCGGATCTCGTTCTGGATCAGCCGTCCGGCTGCGCGGGCAAGCTGATCCATGCCGCGGATGCGCGCCATATTTTTGCCGTAGATCTGCGCGGCGGCACCGGCGCTGCTGTCCTCGCCCATAAAAACGGCAGACACCCGCACGCCCTGCCGCTGCAAGGTGCGCACCTGCGCGGCGGTATCGGTAACACCGGCGGCGTCCTCGTAGGCGCAGCCCAGCGGGTTCTCTGTTGTGGGCGGAATGCGGCGGCTGTCGTTGGGGCTGGCATCGGTCAGCAGGATCATCAGGTGGCGCGGGGCGGGGCCGGGGGCGTACTGAATCAGATCGCCCGCAGCTCGCAGCGCCAGACCGTCCCGGTTCCAGCCTGAGGCGAAGTACCGGAAGATGTTCTGCCGGTTCTTGTCCGCAAAGCCTTTCAGTACCCGCAGTACCGTGTAGCCCCGCAGGCTGCTAAAGGCGCTTACTCGCACCGGAATACCGCAGTTGGCCAAGCTTTCGGCCAGAATGACACCCTGCGCCGCGATCACCTCCTGACAGTGCAGGCGGGAGGCGGAGGCGTCCAGCAGCAGATCTACCGTAAAGGCAGGGCAGTTTTCCTCCTCCGGGCACAAAAACACCCGGCTATCGTTCAGGTAAGGGGCGCGCCACACCCGCCCGGCGCACAGGTTGCCGCTGCGTGCCACCCGCTGGTCGGGCTGCTGATGCACCAGAATACAGTTGCGGATCTGCTCAGTAAGGCGCAGCACCACGCTGCGGTGCAGCTCCTGATTTTTTGCATAGTAGGCGCGGTTGCGTTCGGCCTGCAATTCGGCCTGCTGTGCCAGCTGCCGCGCTTCCGGGGTGGGTGCCTGCGCCGGGCTGGGTACACCGGCGCTGAACCACAAGTGACAGCCCAGATGCACTCCGGTGCACAGCTCCTGCTCGGCCTTGCGCAGCTGCTCCGGCGGGTAGAAGCAGCGCCCGAAGCAGCTTTCGATGTAGGCACGATCCTGTGCGGCGCGTTGCTTCAGGGTGATGTTTGCCCGGCGCTTGTTCACCGCCAGCCCGCTGCCTGTGGCATCCACCGCACCGGAATGCTCCACTGTCACCCGGTCGGTTTTGATCATCTGGGTGGGCATGGCTTTGGTGGCAAGCTTTGCCCAGAAGCCTTGCAGCTGCAGATGCAGCGCGGGTTTCTGGCGTACCTTGCCGTCAAACAGGGCGAATTTTGCAAACAGCGCCAGCAGGTCGTTTTTGAGCTGTGCTGGTTCCGGTACGGTCTCCGGTTCCAGCGCGGCAGCAAGGCTGCTCTCGTAAGGGGTCATGACCGGGGCAGTGCGTCCCAGAACTTTGCGCCAGCGCGCAGCCTGCATGGTGTACACCAGCTGGTTTTTCGCCATCCACTCCTGCCGCGAAAGCTTGTACTGGATGGCAAAAAAGTAGTCCGCGTGGGCAAACCGCAGCGCCTCCAGCACCGGGCGGCGGGGCAGCTCCAGCCGGTAGGCCGCGTTTTCTAAGTACAGCCACCCCATATCGTCCAGCATGGGCTGGCGCACATCGCCCTCCCAAGCGGAAAAAATGTCCCGGATCAGCGCGTCACCGTAGTATTTATGCACCAGCCCTACGATGCAGTTCATGTAAAAATCAATGGTGCCGTCCGTGTTGCGGGCCAGAAACAGCGGCTCAAAGCCGTAGGCTCCGGCAGCGGCCCAGACCTGATTGGCCGCACGCCGCTCCTGCGCGGTGTAGCTTTGGGCGTCCATCAGGCAAACAGCTTTCCGGCATCCAGCTTGGCCGGGATGCGCGCGGCGATCACGTCCCGGATCAGCCCCTGCTCGTAGGAGTCAAAGGCCTTGTTGGTGATGCCCATATCCAGCGCCGCCCCGGCCGGGATGCCCCTGCGGATCAGCCGTAGCGCGTCCAGCATACCGCGCAGATCCAGCGCTTTGGTAGAAATTTCTGCACTGTCGCATTTTTTCTGCAGGTCCAGAAACAGCAGTGCAAACTGGTGCACATATTTTGCCGAAAGATCCGGGAACTGCGCCCGCAGCAGCTTTTCCAGATTATCCTGCGTGATGGTAGGCATCTGCACCACTGCAAAGCGGGAGGTAAGCGCCTCGTTCAGCTCCCGGGTACCCGCGTAGCCGTAGTTCATGGTGGCGATAAAGCGGGTCTCCTCGGCCAGCGGGATGCGGTCGTACCCGGGCACATCGATGGCGCGGCGGAAGTCCAGCACCGCGTGCAGCACCGCCAGCGCCTCGTTTTTGGCCATGTTGATCTCGTCCAGCACGCCGAAGCCGCCGCACTGTGCGCAGCGGTACACCGGCCCGGGACGGAACACTACCTGCCCGCCCGCAAAGGTATCCATGCCGATGAGGGAGGCGGCATCCATGTTTACATGAAAAGAGATGTCCCATGCGGGGCGGCCAAAGGCGGCGGCAAGGTTTTCGGCCAGCACGTTTTTGCCGGTGGCCTTGCCGCCGGCCAGCAGCAGGTTTTCGCCGCAGAGGATGGCCGCCAGCGCCTGCTCCCACACCTCTTTGCCGTAGTAGGTAAAGGCAGGGGCGGGGATGCGCGGGCGCAGCGCCTCGCTGAGCGGATGAGCGGCGCGGTATTCCTGCACCGCCGCAAGCAGGGCGGGGTCTACCCCTTCCTGCCGTAAGGTATCCAGAATATCCGACATTTGTACAAACACCTCGATCTTGTGACCGGGCGGGAATGAACTGCCCGGTTTCACGCTTATCATAGCACAATCGCGGCCATTTGTGTAGGGGGCGTGCGGGGTAAAAAACGCAAAGAGGGGCAGCCCCAAATGGGACCGCCCCTCTTCACATGAAAAAGAAGAAAAGAAGAAACGCTTAGAATATGCCGGGAAACTGCGCTTTATCAGGCGTTTTCCAGACCGGCCATCTGCTTGACGGATTTGATGGCAAAGGTCAGGGTGCGGCCACAAGCGGTGCCGCCCATGACGCAGGGGTAGTTGTTCTGGAAGAAGCTGCCGGACATATCGCCGGTAATGTACAGGCCGGGAATGGGCTCGTTGTTGCTATCCTTCGCCTGGCAGTTTTCAGTGATGGAAATACCCTGCATACTGCACAGCAGAGAGGCACCCAGCCAGCAGCCGTAGAAGGGCGCGGTGCGGATGGCGCTCAGGCGGCTTGCAGGCTTGCCGAAGTCCTCGTCGTTCTGCTTGTCGTACAGCTCGTTGTAGCGGGCAACGGTGGCTACAAAGTTGTCCTTGTCAGCACCGGTAAAGCCCATCTTGTCGGCAAGCTCTTCAATGGTGTCCGCCTTCATGATCAGGCCCTCACCCTCGTACTGCTCCAGCTGACCTTCCATCATGCCGGGGATGTAACGGGTCAGTGCAGAGCAGCCGATGGTGTGGAAGCGATCTACGTCGCTGCGGAAGTTTGCATCGTGGATCATGGCATAAACGTGCCCCGGCTGCTGGAAAGAAGCATGGGAGGCATTGTCGTATTCCTGACTTTCGTTCATAAAACGCTCGCCATGGCGGTTGACCTTCAGGAAGGGCTGGCTGCCGGGGTTGTACTGACCCACAGTGCCGGGGAAGGCCTTGCCGCCAAAGGCAGAGCCGTTGTCCACATAACCGGCATCCACACCGGGTGCCACCAGACCGCGGTCGAACAGCACGGGAGCAGGCTCTGCATCCAGATGTGCACCTGCCCAGATAGCGGCACGGATACCATAGCCCTTGTCAGCAGGGGTATAGGAGCAGGCGGTGGTCACGCTGGTGCCCAGCGGGTCCAGCTGCTCCATCATGTAGGGGTTGCCGGGGAAACCGCCGCAGGCCAGCAGCACGCCCTTGTTGGCGTTGTAGCGGATAAAGTGGTCATCTTCGGTGCTCTGGGCGATGATGCCGGTAATGCGGCCCTCGCTGTTCTTTTCCAGCTTGGCCAGACTGGTCTTGAAGTCCACATCGTAGCCCAGCTCCTGAATGTACTGCAGCAGCAGCTCATTACGGGGCAGGCCGGATGCGCTCTCGCTGGCCATGTAGTTGTGCTCCTGCACAGGGTAGAGGTAGTCGGTGTTGTGCTCGGCATTCTCTGCAGGCCATGCAGCCTCGCTGCCGGAGGTGAAATCGCATACCCAGCCGTACTTATCTTCCAGAATGCTGCGCATGAAGTCGTGCATGGCGGCAGACTCGTTGATCCAGGTCTTGACAACGCGCTGATCGCACTTGCCGGAGGCGTAGCGGGAGATCTCGCTCAGCAGTTTTGCCTTATCGGTGGCGGGTTCGCCAGCCTCCTTAGCGGCAGCAGAATCAACAGCGCCGTACCAGTGACGGGTGTCCTGCACGTTGGCGTTCTGCTCGATAACACGGAAGTTCAGGCCGTTGGCAGCAGCATAGGCGGCAGCGAACATACCGCCGTTGCCTGCACCCACAATGAGAATGTCGGTGTCCACGGTCTCAGTGATGGCAGCCTCGTCGATATCAGGCTCTTTGCCCAGCCAGTCGTTTGCGTCGCCTGTGGGCAGCTGCACGCTGGACACCACGGCCTCACCCTTTGCCTGTGCGTAGCAGCTCTTGGCAGCCTTCATCACGGCATCGGAGGTGATGGTAGAGCCGGAAACGCCGTCGATCTCGGCAGAACCGGCAGCCATCAGCTGCTCACGCAGCTCATCGGCAGCGGCAGCGCCGAAAGAAGCGGTCTCGCCGGAGGTGTCCACCACCACGTCGGTAACAGCGCTGTCAGAGAAGGTCATGGTGACCTTGACGGTGGAGGAGATGCCCTCGGCGGTGCCCTCGTAGGTGCCGGGGATGTACTGACCGGCAGCACCGGAGGCAGTGGAGCTGGAGGCGGAATTGCAGGCAGCCAGTGCGCCGGCAGTGACACCGCTCATGGCGGCGGCAGCGGCGATCTTCAGAAAGCCCTTGCGGGAGATCTTGTTCATAGGTACGCTCTCTTTCTCTTTTCTCTTCTTATCGTGCAGCAGGGTAAAAACCACTTTGCTGAATCTTTAACAATTGTAGCGTAGAGTGACGCACTTTACAATTCAATTATGTTATATTATAATTTAGAAAATCCTAATGTAAGAAAGCGAGGACGCGCAAATGAACCAGAGTGCACTGGATGGATTTGTGAAGATCGTAGAGATGGACAGTTTTTCGGCAGCAGCAGAGGCACTGTATCTTTCGCAGTCGGCGCTTTCGCAGCAGATCCGCACGCTGGAAGGGCAACTGCAGTTTGAACTGTTCCAGCATGTACCGCGCCGGGTGATCCTGACCCCGGCAGGCCGGGACTTTTACCCCAAGGCAAAGCAGCTGACGGCCTTGTATCAGGAGGCAGTGCGCCATGCCCGTGCGGTACAGCAGCAGGAAAATCCGCCGGAACGGCATCTGGTCATTGCATGGAGCCATGAGGCGATGCGGATGTTCGGGTACGACCTGTTTTCTCTGACGAACGAGCTGTGTCTGCAATACACGTCTATTATGATGCAGTGCGCCAGTCGCAGCGAGGTCTGGCGCAGTCTGAAAAAAGGGGACGCGGACCTTTCTTTCCAGTTGGAAAGTGCGGAATTTTACGCGCAGGGGTTCACTTTCATCCCGCTGCTTTATGTGCCGGAGCTGTGCATTCCCATCCACCCGCCCGCCGATATGCCGGTGGGCAGGCTGAGTCTGGAGCAGGCGCTGCAATACCGCTGGCTGCCCGTCAAAGAGATGTACCAGACCGTCTACGAGACCAGCCTGCTGCAGGAGGGGCTGGAGCGCGGAGTGAACTTTACGCCGGTGGGCGGCATCCGCAGCGCATCCTATGGGGATCCTGCGCTCAAGATGGTTCCTGCGGTCTATTACCGCAGGCCGGACCTCAGTTTTGTGCGGGTACTGGACTGGGGCAGGGGACACCGGTTCGGCATCGTGCTGGGACAAAAGCGCGAGGACCCGGTGGTAATGGCCTATGTCCGCGCGTTGCAGCAGCTGCTGCCGTCCCTCTCGGAAAAGCTGTTCGGCCTGAAGCTGGAACCGGTGGAGGAATAAAGAAAAAAGAAAACCCTCTCAGGCGCATTCGCGCTAGCTCTCCCGAAGGGAGAGCTCTATTGCAGCTGACCGGTAACTGCTGAAAAGCTCCCCCTCTCGGGGGAGCTGGCATCGCGTAGCGATGACTGAGAGGGTAAACAAATAGCACCTGCTGCCCTCGGAAAGGAAGGCGGCAGGTGCTATTTTTGTGCTTATACTGCGATGGCGGCTGCTTTACTCCACCACGTCCTCGAACTGGCTGTTGTACAGGTCGGCGTAGAAGCCGCCTGCTTCGATCAGCTGGTCGTGGGTGCCCTGCTCCACAATATCGCCATCTCGCATTACAAGGATGAGGTCGGCATCCCGGATGGTGGAAAGACGGTGTGCGATCACAAAGCTGGTGCGGCCCTCCATCAGGCGGTCCATGGCGGTCTGGATGCGCTGCTCGGTGCGGGTATCCACACTGCTGGTGGCCTCGTCCAAAATCAGGATGCGGTTATCTGCCAGAATGGTGCGGGCGATGGTGAGCAGCTGCTTCTGGCCCTGACTCACGTTAGAAGCGTCTTCGTTCAGCTCCATCTGGTAGCCGCCGGGCAGGGTGCGGATGAAGTGGTCAGCGTTGGCAGCCTTGGCGGCGGCGATCACTTCTTCGTCGGTAGCATCCAGTCGGCCATAGCGGATGTTCTCCATGATGGTGCCCTTGAACAGCCATGTGTCCTGCAGCACCATGCCGAAGCCCTCGCGCAGAGCGCTGCGGTCAAAGTCACGCACATCGTGGCCATTCAGGGTGATGGAACCGGAATCCACATCATAGAAGCGCATGAGCAGCTTGACCATGGTAGTTTTGCCCGCGCCGGTAGGGCCGACGATAGCCACCTTCTGGCCGGGCTTGACCTCACAGCTGAAATCGCGGATGACGGTCTTGTCCGGGGTGTAGCCGAAGCGGACATGACTGAATGTCACCTGACCGTTGATGCAGCCGGGGTCGGCCCGGCGGGCCGGGTCTGCCTGCTGATCCTCTTCCGGCTCGTTCAGAAACTCGAACACCCGCTCAGCGGCAGCGGCCATGCTCTGCAGCATGTTGGACACCTGAGAAAGCTGCTGGATGGGCTGGGTGAAGTTCTTGACGTACTGGATGAAGGCCTGAATGTCACCGATGGTAATGGTGCCGTTTGCCGCAAAAATGCTGCCCACGATGGCCACTGCCACGTAGCCCAGATTGCCCACAAAGTTCATAATGGGCATCATCAGGCCGGAGAGGAACTGGCTCTTCCATGCGGATTCGTACAGCTTATCGTTGGCGGCGTTGAAGTCGTTCAGCACCACGGCCTCGCGGTTGAAGGCTTTGACCACGTTGTGGCCGGAGTAGACTTCTTCCACCTGACCGTTCACAACGCCCAGAATGGCCTGCTGTGCCTTGAAGTATTTCTGGCTGAACTTGACCACGATGAGCACCAGCACCAGCGAGACCGGCAGGATCAGCAGGGCGATCAGGGTCATCTTCGGGCTGATGGACAGCATCATGACCAGCACGCCGATCATGGTGGTCACACTGGTGATGAGCTGGGTGATGCTCTGGTTCAGGCTCTGGCCCAGCGTGTCCACATCGTTGGTGATGCGGGACAGCACCTCGCCCACGGTGCGCTTTTCAAAGTAGGCAAGGGGCAGGCGGTTGATCTTTTCGCTGATCTGCTTGCGGAAGTCGTAGCAGACTTTCTGGGAAAGGCCGGTCATGAGCCAGCCCTGAATAAAGCTGAAGGCGCTGCTCAGCAGGTACATGCCCAGCAAAAACAGCAGGATGCGGCCGATATACACAAAGTCGATGCTGCCGGTGCCGCGCAGCTTGGCGATCCAGCCGGTGGCAAGAGCCGTGGTGGCCTTTGCCAGCACCTTGGGGCCTGCAATGTTGAAGATGGTAGAAAGAATGGCAAATACAATGGCGGTAACGAGCGAAAGGCGGTAGCGGCCAAGGTTGCGCACAAGCTGCAGCAGGGTGCCCTTGAAGTCCTTGGCGCGTTCGGTCGTCATGCGTCCGGGTCTTGGCATATCACTCACCCTCCTTTTCGGTATTCAGAGATTTGAGGTCCAGCTCCTTCTGGCTCAGCTGGCTGCGGGCGATCTCCTGATACTCCGGGCAGGAAGCCATCAGCTGGGCATGGGTGCCCTTGCCCACCAGGCGGCCTTCGTCCAGCACCAGGATCTGGTTTGCGTGCAGCACAGTGGAGATGCGCTGTGCCACAATGATAACGGTAGCGTTATCGGTCTGGGCTTTCAGTGCACGGCGCAGGGCAACATCGGTCTTAAAGTCGAGGGCAGAAAAGCTGTCGTCGAACAGATAAATTTTGGGGTCCTTGGCAATGGCGCGTGCAATGGAAAGGCGCTGCTTCTGGCCGCCGGACACATTGGAGCCGCCCTGTGCAATGGGGCTTTGGTAGCCCTGCGGTTTTGCGTCGATGAACTCGGTGGCCTGCGCAATGGCAGCGGCCTTTTTCACATCGGCATCGGTGATGTGCTCCCCGCCGAACTTCAGGTTCGAGTCGATGGTGCCGCTGAACAGCACGCCCTTCTGGGGTACATAGCCCAGCAGGTCGTGCAGCTGTGCCTGCGGCATATTGCGCACATCGATGCCGTCCACGGTCACGCTGCCGCCGGTGACATCATAAAAGCGGGGGATGAGGTTGAGCAGGGTGGATTTGCCGCAGCCGGTAGAGCCGATGATGGCGGTGGTCTCGCCGGGCTTTGCGGTAAAGCTGATGTGCTCCAGCGCATCGCTGTCCGCACCCGGGAAGCGGAAGCTCACATCGTGGAACTCTACCTCACCCTGCCAGTTTTCGTGCTCCTGCGCGGGCTTTGCAGCAGCTTCGTCCGGGTCGTTGATGGTGGCCCTGGTGCGGATCACCTCGTCGATGCGCTCCGCAGCCACACCGGCGCGGGGCAGCATGACGGCCACCATGGCCAGCATCAGGAAGGACATGACGATCTGCATGGTGTAGGTGATAAAGGCAATCATTTCGCCCACCTGCATAGTGCCGGCATCCATGGCCTTGCCGCCGAACCAGACGATGAGCAGACTGGTGCCGTTCATGATCAGGGTCATAAAGGGCATCATAGCCACCATAGCGCGGTTGGTGAACAGCTGGGTGCCCATCAGCTCCCGGTTGGCCTTGTCAAAGCGCTGCTCCTCAAACTTTTCGCGGCTGAAGGCGCGCACCGGCATGATGCCGGTCAAAATTTCGCGGCTGACCAGATTCAGCCGGTCCACCAGCTGCTGCATCACCTTGAATTTGGGCATGGCAACGCTCATCAGGAAGAGCAGCAGCAACAAAAGCAGTGCCACGTCCAGCACCACGATCCAGGAAAGGCCGGAGCTGCTGCCTACAACGTGCAGCACGCCGCCAATGCCCAGAATGGGCGCGTAGGCCACCATGCGCAGCAGGATGACGCAGACGAACTGCACCTGCTGGATATCGTTGGTGGTGCGGGTGATGAGGGATGCGGTGGAAAAATTCTCGATCTCCGCATTGGAGAAGCCGATAACGCTGGAGAAGGTCTCCCGGCGCAGGTCGCGGCCGATGGCGGCGGATACCCGGGAGGCAAGGAAGCCAACGGCCACAGCCACGGCTACCATCAGCAGGGTGAGCGCCAGCATCTGGCCGCCCACCCGGAAGAGGTAACCCATCTGCACATCCTGCGCAACGCCCTGCGCCTCGTATTCCAGCTGCACCAGCAGCAAAGACTGGCTTTTCAGGTTTTCCAGCAGGGTGCTGTCCAGCTGGCTCATGGCACCGTCCAGCTGCTTTTGCAGCATACTGCGGTCAAAGCCGGGCATCTGGCTCATGGCGGCAAACTGGCTGCAAACAGTGTCCAGATCCGCTGCCGTAGGGGTGACGGTCTCAGTGTCCGCGTCCGCAGCGGCAGAGGGCATCTCGGCAAGGCCGGTCATGCCCATGCTGTTCTGTCCAGCGGGGGTGTTGGCGGCCTGTGCGGCGGCCATATACAGCACGATGTCCGGGGTGGTCACAGCATCTTCCAGTGCGGTGCGCTCGTCCTCGGTCAGGTCGGAGCGCAGCTGCAACACGCCATCGTCCTGCAGATAGTACTGGTAGGCGTTTTGCAGCTTCTGCGCATCTTCCTCGCTCATCAGCAGGCTCAGCGCGTCCAGCGTACTCTGGCGCACCGTCTGGGGCAGGGGACTTTCAATGCCGCCCTGCTGGATGCCGGTGTCCACAATCTTGCTGGTGTAGTCCGGCAGGGCAAGGTCGCAGTACGCCTGCACGAACAGCAGTGCGAACACCACAAGGCAGACTGCCCAGTGCCGGGCCAGCTGCTTAAAGATCTTTGTCATGGTTCGTTTCTCCCTTCGGGTCAATGTTGCGCGCGGCATTTTCCGCAAGAATGGCATCCATCAGCGCGCCGCGCAGCGCGTCCATCTGGGCTACCTGCTCCGGCTCTAACCGTGCCAGCACGCTGGCAAAGTAGTTGCGCAGAGCCTGCTCACACTGGTGGCACAGCTCGTACCCCTTGGGGGTGATGCGCACCAGCGTTTTGCGGCGGTCGGCGGGGTCCGGTTCCCGCACCACGGTGCCGTCCTGCTCCATGAGCCGCAGCCCGCGCGAGACCGCCGGCAGCGGCTGACGAATCTCCCGGGCAAGGTCGGAGACATAAATGGCACCGTCCTTTCCGTGACAGTTGATGGCGTGCAGCAGGCCTTCCAGCATATTGAAGTGGCATTTGGGGCAATCGGCCAGCGCCGCCCGCATCCCGGCCTTGGATGCCTTGCTCAGCTGCCCGATATAGTGGCACATCCCCTGAAAGCTGGGGGTGCTTGGCTCGGACACGACGGTCCCTCCTCGTTTGCATTTTTTGGATACTTAACAGTTGTTAAGTATTAACGCCTGATAAGCATATTCCTTTTGCTGCCGGATTGCAAGGGAATGGGGAAATATTAAACAAAAATTCACAAAAAACTTGTAGGTTTTGTCAATGCGCAAACCGGCTCTCGCTGCATAGAAATAAAGGACAGGCAGAAACGGAGGGCGCGGATGGAGCAGGGATTCCAAGTGTTGTTACAGGTATTCGGCGGATTGGCGCTGTTTTTATATGGGACGGACAGCCTGTGCAGGGCAGTACAGCAGGGAGCGGGCAGGCGTCTGCGCAGCCTGCTGGCGCGGTGCACCGCAAACCCGGTGGCAGGGTTGCTGACTGGTGCTGCGGTAACGGCGGTGCTGCAAAGCAGCTCAGCGGTCACGGTTATGGTCATTGCCTTTCTGGCGGCGGGGCTGTTGCAGCTGCGGCAGGCGGTTCCGGTGGTGTTCGGGGCGAACATCGGCACAACAGTCACGGCACAGCTGCTGGCGTTTCAGGTGGAAGGCTGGCGGTATCTGCTGCTGTTTGGCGGGGTGCTGCTCTGTCTGGCCTGTAAAGGCTGGCGGGGCCGCTGCGTGGGCGAGGCAGTGTTCGGCTTTGGGCTGCTGTTCGAAGGCGTTACTGTGATGCGCAGCGCCATGGAGCCGCTGCTGCAAAGCCCTCTGCTCCGGCTGGAGCTTGCCCGGGTGCGGCAAAGTCCCATGCACGGGCTGCTGGCGGGTGTCTGCATGACCTTAACGGTGCAAAGCAGCTCTGCCACAGTGGCGCTGCTGCAAAGCATGGCGGCGCAGCCCGGGGCAGACGGCGTGCACAGCCTGCTGGGGCTGACGGCGGCCATTCCCATTTTGCTGGGGGATAACATCGGCACCACCATCACGGCGGTGCTTGCCGCCATCGGGCAGGGAAGAGACGCCAAGCGGGTGGCGGCAGCCCACGCCATTTTTAACCTGAGCGGAGCGGCGGTGTGCTGCGCACTGCTGCAGCCCTTTGCGGCGCTGGTGCGGCTGTGCTCGCCCGCAGGGGTGGAGTGCGCCGTGATCGCCCGGCAGATCGCCAACGCACACACCTTATTCAACGTACTGTGCGCGCTGGTGTGGCTGCCCCTGACCGGGCAGATGGTGCGGCTGGTCTGCGCGCTGCTGCCCGATAAAAAACGACCGGAAGAACGGTTGTAAACCGGAGCGGGGAATGGTATACTGAAGCAGACGATACTATTATATATAAAGGATGGAATGCAATGAAACGGAAAATCGGCAGGCTGTGCATGGTGCTGGGTGCGGTGCTGATCTTATGCGCCGCCGGGTTGCTGGGCTACAACCGGTGGGATGCCGCCCGGGCAGAAAAGGCTTCGCAGGAAGTATTGGGCGAGCTGGAGCAGACCATGCAAAAGACCATTACGGAGCACCAGCAGGAAAACGAGACTGCAGCCCCGCAGCCGGTGTTGGACCCGACGCAGGAGATGACCACCGTGGAGGTGGAAGGGCGGGACTACATCGGGGTGCTTTCCATCCCGGCGGTAGAACGGGAGCTGCCGGTGATGGCGCAGTGGAGCTACGCCGGGCTGAAGATCGCCCCCGGGCGGTACAGCGGCACCACCTATGGCGATGATCTTGTGATCTGCGGCCACAACTACGCAATGCACTTCAGCCCCATCAAGTGGCTGGCGATCGGCAGCTCGGTCTATTTTACGGATGCGGACGGTCTGCGCTGGAGCTATGAGGTGGAGAGCGTGGAGACTTTGCGCCCCACCCAGATCGAGGAGATGACCACCGATACCGAGACGGAAAACTGGGATCTGACCCTGTTCACCTGCACCTCCGGCGGCGGTTCCCGCTACGCGGTGCGCTGTGTGCGGACAGGCTACCCTGTCCGTGTGACGGACGCGGCAGAATAATGCTTTGCACAGCAGGATGATTTGGAAGGGCTTCCGCTTTGCTCTAGCCATTATCAGCGGAAAATTTATTTTTAATTTCGGGATAGCGGAGCGTCTGCGGACGCTCCGCTATCCCATTTTCACAGGAGGGGGTCGTGACGGAAAACGGCAGCTCCAGCGCCTGTTTCCTGCGGAAATGCGGCGCTGCGGGGACTGCCAAAGACCTGATCTCCGAGGAAAATGGCCGTGTACAGCGTGAGCAGACTGGGGAGCATACGCTGTTTTTTACGCAAAAAATCCGCAAAAACCTTTGAAAGTCCTTTTTATGGTATCTGAATTATGCGATACTGTGTTCACCGGGAAAGCCCCGGAACAAAACAGAAACACAGGAGGGAAACACCATGAAGGATTTTGAGTTGCGTTATGTGGGCAGTCATGTGGAGGTATACACCGGCAGTGGTGTGTTCCTGTTTTCGGCCGACACAGTGCGGGAGGCCATGGAAGAGCTGGCCGGGTAAGCGGCGGCATATCGCATCTGGGAAAGCTGAATGTAAAATGTATGTAAAATAACGGAAATCTTTTTGTTTGCCGCCCGGAAATATGTTGCGGAATGTGTAAAAAAAGTAACTTTCCTGTAAAATAAACCTTGTTGAGACGCCCCCTTTGATGGTATAATAAAAGTAAGCGGCTTCCGGAACAGGGCAGGCGCTGTGCGTGCAAGGTTCCGGCGGCTGTGTGCTGTAAAGGATAAAAAGGGAAGTTTCATATTAGGAGTATCGTTATGGATATCACACACATTACCTCTCTGCTGGGCGGCGTTGCGCTGTTCCTGTACGGCATGTCCATCATGGGCGCCGGTCTGGAAAAGCTGGCAGGCGGCAAGATGCAGGGCGTATTGCAAAAGCTTACCTCCTCTACCATCAAAGGCGTGATCTTCGGCACACTGATCACCGGCGTCATCCAGTCGTCGGCTGGTACGGTGGTTATTTGTGTCGGTCTGGTCAACTCCGGTATCATGACACTGACGCAGTCGGTAGGCGTGATCATGGGTGCAAATATTGGTACTACGGTAACAGGTCAGTTGATCCGCATGGCGGATATCTCAGGCGACAGCCTGTGGCTGACCTTGATCCAGCCCAAGACCTTTGCCCCCGTGGTGGCGTTTATTGGCTGCATTTTTTATGTGTTCCTGCGCAATGCCAAAAAGAAGAATATCGGTCAGATCATGCTGGGCTTCGGCATTCTGTTTACCGGCATGAGCCTGATGGATACCGGCGTTGCTCCCCTGCGGGAGAGCGCCGTCTTTCAGAATCTGTTCGTCACCATGACCAACCCCATTCTGGGCGTTCTGGTGGGCGTGGTGGTCACCGTGATCATCCAGTCCTCCTCCGCTTCGGTGGGTATTCTGCAGGCACTGTCCAGCACAGGGCTTGTCACCTTCAGCTCTGCCATTCCCATCATTCTGGGTGCGCATATCGGTACGGCGTTCACCCCGCTGCTCACCATCGGCGGCTCCTCCAAGGATGGTAAGCGGGCAGCGCTCATCCACCTGTACTTCAACGTCATCGGCAGTGTGATCCTGCTGGCGCTGATCTATGCGGTGCAATTCACCATCGGCATCCCCATGTGGGGCGATGTGATGAACAAGAGCTCCATTGCAAACATCCATACCTTGTCCAGCGTATGCGCCATGCTGCTGTTCCTGCCTTGCAGCGGAGTGCTGAGCCGCTTGGCGATGCTCACGGTGCCCAGCAGCGTGGAGGAAGCACAGGAGCTGAGCATGCCGGTGCTGGACGAGCGTCTGTACAAGAGCCCGGCAGTGGCCTTGCAGCAGGCGAAGAATGCGGTGATCAAGATGTCCCGCCGCGCCGCCCGCAACGTGGGTCTGGCCGCGCCGCTGCTTTTGAAGATGGACGAGGAGACCGTGAGCGCCATTAAGGTACGCGAGAACCTGATCGACCGCATGGAGGTGGAGATCACCAACTACCTGATCAAACTGACCGATCAGGAGCTGGGCGACGACGAGAGCCACGCGGTGACCGAGCTGCTGAATTTTGTCACCGAGTTCGAACGCATTGGCGACTATGCCGTGAACATCATGGAAAAGGCCGAGGAGCTGCACGACAAGGAGGCCAGCTTCAGCGAGAGCGCCAAAAAGGAACTGCAATTGCTGGACGCCGCATTGGAGCGTATTCTGGCTCTGACGGACGAGGCCTTTGAAAACGATGATACCCAGAAGGCTGCACAGGTGGAGCCGCTGGAGGAGATCATTGATGTGATGGTGGAGCGCCTGCGCGACCAGCACATCCGCCGCCTGAAGGACGGCATCTGCTCCATCGACACCGGCGTGGTGTTCCTGGATGTGCTGAACAACGCCGAGCGTATCTCCGACCACTGCTCCAACATTGCGGTGCGCATGGTGGGCATGGAGGCCGGCGATGATTACGACTCTCACACCCTGAAAAACATCATGCACCACAGCCCCAGCAAGGACTATATGCTGGAGTACGAGCAGTGCCGCAAGGAATACCTTGTGCCGCTGGAAGAAATGGAAGCGTAAGTCATATTTATAACAGAGGCCGCTGCACATCGTTTGCAGCGGCCTCTTATACTTATTCCCCCAGATCCTCCAGCAGCAGGTCGAGTTCCCGGGGGCTGTTGACCACAAGCCCGCGCTTGATGCGTAAGGCGTCGTTTTCGGGCAGAAGATTGGTGTAGATGCCGGTCACGCGGATCAGGGTGCCCGGGGTGCCGTCGGCGCGGCAGGTGTACACCGCCACCCGCCCGCCGCTGTCTTGCAGGCAGTAGCGGGCGGTGTCCGTCTGGGGCACTGCCTGCGCGGCAAGGCTCAGGGGAGAGGCGGGGTCGGTCTCAGACCCGGCGGGGCTTTGAGACAGCGGCAGCTTTGGCAGCGCCATCCAGAACAGACTGAATACAATGGTGAATACGCAAAGCCCGTAGAACAGGCAGACAGACAGCTTGCGCATAAAAAACACTCCCTTCCCCGGTAAGTATGCCCCGTTTTGGCGGATGGCAGACAATTTTCACACGCAGATACTGTACTTTCCACAAGAGAGTGTGTTATACTATTTATATCTGCTCAGCGCGCAAAGATTGGTTCTTGCCCGGCTGGGGCTTGCGTGCTATAATATGGTATTGCAGTTTGAAATTTCGTGTCACAAACGATGTGGATAAAGCCCGGTGCAGCTATGCCCGGCAACAGTCTTGAAATGTCAGGAGGCGATCCCTATCTCCAACAATGAGATGAGAAAGATCCACCGGGGCGGCGAGGAGCAGCCTGCCCGCCCGGTGGGACGTAAGGTCAATGTTTCCCAGAGCCGCCGCGAGGTACACTCCGCAGCGGAAAACCGTACCCACACACCCAAGGCACCCAAAAGCCCCAAGCCGCCGAAGGAAAAGAGCAAGCATCCCATTCTGCGGTTCATTGGCCGCACTGTCGCTACGGTGCTCTGCCTTGGCATCATGCTGGGCAGCGTGGTGGCCGTGGGCATGGTGTTCTATGTGGTGCAGGCTACTGCCAACGACGGTGACCTGCTGGACCTGGACAACATTCAGCTGAGCCAGTCCAGTATGGTGGTAGCTACCGACCCGGATACCGGCGCACAGGTGGAGTATGCCACCCTGCGCTCCTCCAACAGCCACCGCGTATGGGCAGACCTTGAGCAGATTCCCTCCAATTTGCAGTATGCCTTCATCTGCACCGAGGATAAGGACTTCTACTCAGAGCCCGGCGTTAACTTCAAGCGCACCATCGGCGCAATGATCAATGAGTATCTGCTGCCCATTTACAGCTCCAAGCAGGGCGCATCCACACTGGAACAGCAGCTCATCAAGAACCTGACCGATGACAACAGCGCCAGCGGTATTGATGGCGCATTGCGCAAGGTGCGCGAGATCTACCGCGCCCTCTGCCTGAGCCGCAGCTACTCCAAGGAGACCATTCTGGAGGCTTACCTGAACACCATCAGCTTTACCGGCACCATTCAGGGTGTGCAGACGGCGGCCAACGAGTACTTCAACAAGGACGTCAGCCAGCTGAGCCTGTGGGAGTGCGCTACCATTGCCTCTATTACAAAAAACCCCACCAACTATAACCCCTATACGAACCCCGAAAATCTGATCCACCGCCGCAACTTCATCATGTACAATATGTGGCAGCAGGGTGTGATCAGCGAGGAGGACTACCGCAACGGCGCTGCACAGCCCCTTGTGCTGGCCGAAGAAGACAGCGGCAAAAAGCCCAGCACCGTCACCTCCTACTTCACCGATGCACTGTTCAATGAGGTCGTGCAGGACATCATGACCAAGGAGGGCATCAGCGAGTCCGAGGCACAGAAGCTGCTCTACACCGGCGGCTTTACCATCGAAGCCACTGTCAACACCAAGCTGCAGTCCCAGATGGAAAACCTGATGCTGAACACCGACGATGCCTACTTCCCGGCGGGCTGGCATGAGGAAGAGGTCACCTCCATTTCGGACGATGATGTGCAGGTGTTCAACGAGGACGGCACCCCCAAGACCCGCACCGGCGAAGATGGCACCGTCTACTATTACCGCAACGTGCGCACGCAGGCTGCTATGGTCACGCTGGACTATGACGGCAACGTGCTGGCCATTGCGGGCGGCCTGGGCGAAAAGACCAAGAGCCTTTCCCTGAACCGCGCCTATAATGTGGAGCGGCAGACCGGTTCTACCATCAAGCCCATCGGTGCCTATGCGCTGGGCATTGAGTACGGTCTGGTCAACTGGTCCACCATGCTCAACAACTCCCCCCTGTATCAGAAGCAGGATATGATCATCCGGGACGAGGACTACTGCCGCAAGAATGGCCTGATGGGACTCTCCGACAAGCAGCTCCGCGCTTACCCCAACGCATGGCGCAGCTGGCCGCGCAACTACGGCGGCAACTATGGCGACGGCAGCGATCTCCCGCTGTGGAACGGCCTTGCCCGCTCGCTGAATACCATCGCAGTTCGCGTGGGCGACCTTGTGGGCGCAAGCAATATCTTCAACTTCGTCTACAACACCCTGCAACTGAATACGCTGGACCCCACCAACGACGTGGGTCTGGCACAGATGGTTATGGGCAGCCAGACCAAGGGCGTTACGCCCATGGCGCTGGCCGCAGCCTTCCAGATCTTCTATGACGGCGAGTACACCACTCCGCACCTGTACACCCGTGTGCTGGACCGGGAAGGCAACATCTATCTGGAAAACAACGCCACCAGCTATCAGGCACTGACCCCCGATACCGCTTATGTCATGAACCGTCTGCTGAAGAACGTTCTGTTCTCCAGCGTAGGTACTGCCAGCGGCCGCTACCCCAACTCCAACGGCATGGAGGCCTTTGGTAAGACCGGTACTGCCAGCGACGAAAAGGATCTGTGGTTCGTGGGCGGCACGCCCTACTATGTCACCGCTGTGTGGTGGGGATATGATGCACCTTACGATATGACCAAGACCCTGTCCAAGCAGCAAGCCAAGACCCGCACCTGTGTTATGGCGTGGAAGGCACTGATGGAGCAGGCACAGGCAGACCTGCCCTATAAGGCATTCCCCGCCTCCGCAGGCGTGGTGGAACGCCGTTACTGCACCCAGAGCGGATTGCTGGCCGGTGCAGGCTGCCCGAGCACTGCCGTGGGCTACTACCGTGCCGATGACCTGCCCGATACCTGCACCTATTCCCATGCCGCACCGCAGGCTGCTGCCCCTGCCGAGAACACAGACGATGCTGTGCCCACCCAGCCGGTCATACCCACCGATACCAGTGCACTGGACACGGAATAAGGACAAAAATCGTACTTTTTCACCCCTTTGCTGAAAAATCCGGCAAGGACAGGGCGCACTTCACAAGACAAAACTGGACAAAGTGACAAAATAGCATCCGGGCTCTTGCATTGCAGGGGTTCGGATGCTATTATATTTTCTGCAAGAACACTTGTGTTTGAGAGGTGAACAAGTTGGAACGCCGTTTTTATCTGGTGGATGC
>OOAJ01000278.1_pt1 | contig 40484 bp, 32 predicted proteins | sample 1671241 | NCBI WGS metagenome assembly OOAJ01 (sample SAMN06348136, study PRJEB24527) | human gut metagenome | biome: human gut; feature: ankylosing spondylitis patient; material: feces | host: Homo sapiens | place: China | collected 2015-10
CTTGGGCAAACACAGTGCCGCACTCGGCACAGTAGATTTTCTTTGTGAATACTCGCGGAGCGGCATTCGGCACAGACATCTGCTTCGTTTTCAGCAGGTTCTGCACTTTCTCGAATTCCTCATCCGAAACGATTGCCTCGTGGCTTTTATAAGCACAGTATTTTGGGAACTGACCCTCGTTGTGGTAGACTCTGAACGGCAATGTGTCCGTGGTGTAATGTTTTTGGTGCAGCGTATCGCCTTTGTAGGCTTCATTATGAAGCATGAATTGCACAGCGGAAGTGTACCACCGGCCGTCCTCTTTCGGGTGGTTTTTATTTAAGTAACGTGCAATTTCTGCGATTCCCACCCCGCTCAGGTACTTTTCAAAAATCAAGCGGACTACTGCTGCCTCATTCTTTTCCAGTACCAGCTGGTGATCCTGCTGCCTGTATCCGAAAGGAGTCGCACAGTTCACATAAGTTCCCGTCTGCATCTTTTTGCGGATACCCCATTTCATGTTTTTGGAGATAGACAAGGATTCTTCCTGTGCAATGGCGCACATCATGCTCAGCATCATTTCCCCTGTGGCGCTATCCGTATCAAACTGTTCTTTTTCAAATTGTACTGCTACACCGATGCTTTTCAGTTCTCGGATGATCGTCAGCAAATCTACCGCATTGCGGGCCATGCGTGATGCAGATTTCACCAGAATACGGTCAATCATGCCCGCTCGGCAATCTTCCATAAGGCGGTTTAGTTCTGCTCTGTGCTTGATACTCGTGCCAGAGATACCTTCATCTGCATACACTCCAACGAACTCCCAGTTCGGGTTCTTCTGGATAAGGTCTTCATAGTATTCTGTCTGCACCGACATGGAATGAAGCTGTTCATTGGATTTCGTGCTGACACGGGCATAGGCTGCCACGCGTAGACGCTTCGGCTGTTGCTGTATCGGCTGGATAACTTGGACTTGCGGCATACTATTTCCTCCGAGTTTAACGCTGTGACATTCTTTTTATCACATACAATATACCCGAAAGGCAGGTCAAAAGCTATTCACGAGAACCACTAAACTTCTCGGCGCAAAACGCCGCATTTCCGGGCATAACCAACATTCGTGCGCTGGCAGATATCCCTAGGCAATCTTCCGTTTGCGGCAGCGGATACCAGCGCGGCATAGGCCAGTGCGTATTTCAACTCCTGTTCCAGCCTTATGGGAAACGAGTCAATCTGCATCAACAGCCACCTCCCACGGAACTCTTTTTCTGGTTTGCGCGGTACGAGCAAGGATCCGATTCTCCAACCCTGTCAGATAGAGTTCATATCGTAGATTGGTTTCGGTCGTAATCAGCACTGCACCGTAATTTTGCAGAAAGCGCAGGATGCGGTATAAGGTTGCAATGTCGTGACTCAAACGGTCAAGGCTCTGCACTATGACGGCGTTGACGCGCCCCTGCTGCACAGCGGTAAGCATGGCGAACAAATCAGGTCGCCAGAATTCGGTGCCGTACTTTTGCTCCATGCAGGAGTTGACGATGATGTAGCCGCGCCTGTCGGCTTCGCGCATGACATCGGCAAGCTGTTCTTCAAGCGCCGGCAGGTTCGGTGCGGCACTGCGGGCAAACGCCCAAACTTTGTATTCTTTCATGGGCGCACCTCAGAATTGGTCCATCAACGGGAGCCGAACATCAAATCGCGGCTTTCCAAAGGATGCCCGCGTGAAGCGGTCACCGACAAAGCGTTCCAGCCCGCTGTTGATAAGTTCGGCGTTCAGGTCACATTCAGTGGTAATAAGGTAGACATCATTCTGACGCAGAATTTCAATAACTCCCACCAGTATGTAGCTATTGCGGCTGATTTGCTCCAAATCGCGCACCATCACAGCTTCGACCCGACCGTTCTCTACTGCGTCCAGCATGGTGCGCAGACCGATGCGGTCTTTCAAGGTGTTTCCGCTGCAATGGTCAAAAGATGTGCCGCGCACAAGAAAACCGTGTCCGGCGGCTTCGTCGATAAGGTCATACAGCCGGTCAAAGGCAATGCGCGGATCGCTGTTGGCGCAGCGCACATAAATCCAGACATCGTGGTTTCGCATAAGGTACATCTCAGGTTCCTCTTTTCACAAAAAGTAATCCGGGCGCTTCTGCTCCCGGATGAATTGCTGCACATCTTCGATTTTCTCGGTGGTCAGACAGATCGGCAGTGCTGCCAGCGCGGCGTCATGATACCTGCCGCCAATGCCCACACGTTCGTCCAGAATCGCCACCACGCAGGAGTCCTGCTCGGTACGGATGGCGCGGCCAAATCCCTGCCGCAGTTTCTTCTGCATTTCGGGGATAATTTCGGCTTTTATATAGTCGTGCAGATTCGGGTACTGCTTACGCTCATAGTCGCTGACCGGGTCTGGTATCGGGAACGGCAGTTTTGCGATAATCAGCAAAGATACCATATCGCCGGGAAAGTCGATGCCCTCCCAGCAGGAGCCAGCGGCAAACAGCACACCATTGCCGGATTGCTTGAACTTCTGGATAATTTTTCCGCCGTTGCGCCATGCCTGATAGGTCGGGTATTGCCACTGACCGTCTGTTAGCGCGCGGACTTCTGCCATCTGGCGGTAGGACGTAAACAGCACCAGCGCATGACCGTGGCAAGCATCCACCAATCGGACGATTTCTTCTGCCATTCGGAGGTTGTCCATTCGCGCTTTTACGCGCGGTGGAAAGTACAACAGACATTTTTTCTTGTAGTTAAACGGAGAATCTGCACGGAAATGACGCAAGGGTCGATAAACCGCCAGCCCCAAAAGCTGTTCCGTGTGGCTGAAATCTCCGGCTGCAGCCAATGTGCCGGAGGTCAGAATCGCGGGTTCGCGTGTATTCCACAGCGCACTGCGGAGCAGCTGCGGTACGCGGCTGCTGGCTGCGCAGAATGTAGGCTGACCGTCGGCATCGTAGTCGATGTATAAGATGCGCGTCGGCACTTCCAAAAGAAAAAGGCGCAGGAGACTTTCGGCTTCTCCCAGCCTGTTCAGCAGGTATCGCGGCACATCCGGCAACCCGCCAGCATTTTGCAACAGTGCTATACAGTCGATGAGAGCAGCGCGGCGGAACGGTGTAAGCACGAACGGTTCGCTCACTTTTCTTCGCAGCTTGGAAAACCCCTGCGTGCAGGAGAACGACAGCGTAAGGAACGCCGTCCGCAGCTGTCTGGCAAAATCCTTGTAGTGCGCCTGTTGTAATAAAAGGCACAATTCATCCATGGCGCGCGAGGATAGTGTTTCCGTGTACATCTGACGGGCGGCATCGGGCAGTTTGTGTGCCTCGTCCACCACCAGCGCCTGATAGCTGCGCAGGAGCAGCGGCCTATCTTCAAGTCGGTGCGATGCGTCTGCCAGCAAATAATTGTGATTGCAAATTTGGATGTCGGGTTTCATGGAATCTCGCAGATATTGCTGGTAGCGGCAATCCAAGCGCATAAAGCAATCTCGCGGGCAGGACCGCGGCACAGAGATTCGGCAGCGGTCATACCGGGAAAGCTCCGGAATATGATCCATGTCCAAAATGTGCGCAGCAATGTTCAGGCTGTTGGTCTGCCGTTTTCTGCTTGGCTGCACCAGCGATGCTCTTTCGGCAAGGCGGGCATCGCAGACAAAGCGTTCTTTGCCCTTGCGGACAACGGCTGTGATGGGTGCGGTAATGATACCTTCGTCCAGCAAGACAGCGGACAGGTCGGGCAGATACTCAGTAAGGATAGCGTCCTGCAAGGCAACGCTGGAAGTGGAGATAACGATAGGCAGTTTCATCCGTTCGGGACGGTTCATCTGCCAAAGAATACAGCCCACGAGGTAGGCCAGCGTCTTGCCGGTACCCACGCCTGCTTCGCACAGGGAAATTTCCTTATTATATAAGGTATCTAAAACTTCATGGCAAAGCGCGATTTGTTCCTCGCGCACCGCCATGCCGTGCCGGGGTAAAATCTCCCGGAAAATCTGTTCGGCTATGTGGTGGGATTCCGCATAGCCCGTTGGATAGGTTTGCATTTTACACCCCTGTTTTCCATCCCGTTTAAAGCAAAATGATGGGCAGCAGGCGCTTGGGGTCCTGCTGCCCACGATTTGCCCTAAACGGCAAAAGTAGATAGTTAAGAAACTGTGCCACATTTGCCGCCCGCACCCCTGACACCGGGAACACAACAGGCAGGCCACTGGCAATGGCCGTTCACTGACTTTGCCGGAGTCTTACTGCTTACAACTCCGGCTCGGTCACCCCCTCTGACGCGGGAGGCTGCAGGTGTATCATTATAGCCTTTTCCTTGGCAACATATGGTTTTGCCAAACCGCCCATCGGGTCTGCCGGAAAAGGAACGTGCCTGTTATGCTGGGTATTCAGTTGTCAAGGTGCTGGGGAACGGACTATATCCGCTAAAGAGAAAAGCGTCGGAGAATGGAGTGTGCCGCCATACGATCTTCTTCTGTTTCTGCCTCATTGTACTTCCTGCGAAGCCACTCAATTTCTATCGGTTTTAAGTATGCTGTATGAGAATTGGGTCTGCGGTTTATAAGAAAAATTCCTCCATGCGGACCGGGCTTCGTGTCAATTTCGTAAAAGTCCATAAGGTAAACAATATCATAATTGATTGTGCGGCGAGAAACGCCGAACCGTTTCGCAAAATCATCGATGCTATATTTTTTATATGTATATAAAAGCTCAATAATTTCATTGCGGCGTATTTCGACGTCAGACACTCCATCACCTCCTCTCATTTCTCTAAACCCCATCTTAAATGTAATTAGTGCAAAAACCTTGCACTAATTATTTGAACTTTTTGTGAATTTTTGAAGTTAAAAAAACACCGCCGATTTCAGTAAAGGAATCAGCGGTGTTTTGCATTAGAAGTTTTTTATTCCGACTATATGCCAATAGCGGAAAAGTTTCTGTCTCAAACAGAGAGATTCAGTGTAAGTTCTTCAATGAAATATCTCTGTACTAGTTTTTCTGCTGTTTGCAATGTATCAGGTACAGCATAAAATTTATAGCAATACCGCACAATTCCCGCCTGACGGCTTAAGCACCGTTCCGGCGGCTGCCGCACCTTGCTCGCCGTATCGGTACTTAGAATTATGCGGTATTGCCTTATATTACTTCACCTATTATTATGTGTATCCTTACCAGCTTGCTTTTATAAACTCTTTCATCTGTTTTGCTTGCGTATCCAGCACAGATTGATTTCTAAGTTGCGGTGTTTTTCTATCCCGATGTTTGCTGCCAAGCGAATAGTCTTACTTCACACCCTTGTCACCAAGGTCTGACAGGTACCGCGCACGGCATAGCTGCCGCTGCCTGCGGGCAGGAAGAAGCTGTCGCCTTTCTTGACGACCACGGTCTCACCACCGCAGGTCAGCTCACCCTCGCCGTCTGTGACGAGCAGCGAAACAAAGCTCTTCTCGTCCGCTGTGTCCTCAAACGCGCCGTTCTTGGCATCCACGGTGAAATATTCACCCTGCGCCAGATGGCTGCCGAAGTCATGCTTGACAGGTGGGGTGCGCAGGGTCACGTCCAACGCCTTCTCCACGTGCAGGGCGCGTGGCTTGCCGTCCGCCCCCACACGGCCGTAATCGTACACACGGTAGGTCACGTTGGAGTTCTGCTGTACCTCGGCAATGACAATGCCCTTGCAAATGGCGTGCAGCGTGCCGGCCGGAATAAAGAAGCAGTCACCCTTGTGCACCGGCACGGCGTTCAACACCTCGGTCAGGGTGTTATTCTTGATGCGCTCCTCAAACTCCGCCTTGGAGATTTCATGGTCAAAGCCATAGTACAGGAAGGCACCCGGCTCACAGTCCAGCACATACCACATTTCGGTCTTGCCGTACTGATGCTCGTTTTTCAGCGCGTACTCGTTGGAGGGGTGTACCTGAATGGACAGATTGTTCTTTGCGTCAATGAACTTTGTCAGGATTGGGAACTGTTCAAACTTCTCGCAGTCGGTGCCAAGGCAGCCCGGGTGGGCGGTCACATAGTCCGCCAGCGTTGTGCCGTCCGCCAGATAGCTGGGACCGTCCGGGTGGCAGGAAAGCACCCACGCCTCGGCCAGCGGGTTCAGATCGCTCTTGATGCCAAAGTCACTGCGCAGGCGGCTGCCGCCCCACAGGTAATCCTTGCAGCTGGGAGTCAATTTCAGTATATTCATATGGATCTCCTTTACCTCAAAATTTCATTTTTTACTCAGGCATCTTCTGTTTCCTGTTCTCGCAAAAAATAGCACACAATAAACGCTGACTGTGTCATGCCCAGCCAGAGTAGAAACACCGCATTCCAGCCTCGGCTATGCCGCCGATGCCCCGTGCGGTCGCAGCTGCACCAAAATAGGTTATGGCGCTCAGCACAGGGCGCTAAAATCTTCACTTTAAGCAAACCACTTCTCGGCGTCTTTCACAATTTCACATTCGACCTTTTCAGCAGCTTCTCTGTTTTCGGCACTGACAGAAATGTAAATTTTCAGTTTCGGCTCCGTGCCGGAGGGACGCACGACAATAGAGCAGTTATCTTCCAGCAGGAACTTCAGCACTTCGGACTTGGGCAGCCCGTCCAGGCCATAAGCATAATCCAGCAGCTTTACAACCTTCTTACCGCCAAACGCTTTGATATTGCCGCGGAATGCCTGCATAATGCTCTGCATCTTGGCAAGACCGGCGCTGCCGTCGAACTCGTAGCTGTGCAGGGTGTTCAGGCAGTAGCCATAGGTCTTGTACAGCTCGTCCAGCTTATCCAGCAGGCTGATGCCCTTGGTGGCGTAGTAGCTGAACATCTCGCAGATCATGTAAGCACCGTCCACGCCGTCCTTATCGCGGACGTAGGAGCCGGTCAGGTAGCCGTAGCTTTCCTCAAAGCCGAACACATAGCTGTCTGCCCTGCCCTGCTTTTCCAGCTTGCCAATCTGCTCACCGATAAACTTGAATCCCGTCAGCACATTGATTGTCCGCAAACCATAATGGGTAGCGATTTGCTCGCCCATATCCATCGTCACGATGGTCTTAACCATGACCGGGTCGGCGGGCATCTTGCCGTGCTTGACACGCTGGTTGCAAATGTAATCCAGCAACAGCATACCTGTCTGGTTGCCCGTCAGCAACTCGTACTCCCCTGCCTTGTTCTTGACGGCGATGCCCACACGGTCACAGTCGGGGTCGGTGGCAAGCAGTAAATCCGCATTGCACTTTTTGGCATACTCCATGCCCAGTGCCATAGCTTCTTTAATCTCCGGATTCGGGTACGGGCAGGTCGGAAAGTTTCCGTCCGGCCGCTCCTGCTCCTTGACCACCGTGATATTGGTGTAGCCCATCTCCTTCAGGGTGCGGGTCACAGGCTTCAGACCGGTGCCGTTCAGTGGGCTGTAAACAATAGCCACATTCTTGTTGACTTCTTCGCCAAACAGGACAGACTGATTCTTGACCTCATTCACAAATGCGGTATAGACTTCGTCCGGGATGTACTGGATGTTGCCGCTTGTAACACCTGCTTCAAAATCGCTAGTCTTGACGTCTGCAAAAATGTCCAGCTTCTCGATTTCGGCAAGAATCTCCGCAGCAGCCTCAGTGGTAATCTGGCAGCCATCTGCGCCGTAAACCTTGTAGCCGTTGTATTTGCCGGGGTTGTGGGAAGCGGTGACCATGACACCCGCAGAGGTATGCAGATAACGGGTCGCAAAGGACACTGTAGGAACAGGCATCAGAACAGGCCAGATATTGACTTTCACTCCATTTGCTGCAAACACACCAGCGGCAACTTTTGCGAACACGTCGCTCTTGATGCGGCTGTCATAGCCGATTGCCACAGAAGGTTCTGCAAAGTTTTTCTTCAGATAGTCAGCCAAGCCCTGCGATGCTTTTGCGACCGTGTAAATATTCATGCGGTTAGTACCCGCACCGATTACGCCGCGCAGACCACCCGTGCCAAAGGCAAGGTCACGGTAGAATGCATCCTCGACTTTTGCATCATCCAGCGTTTTCAGTTCGGCGGCAACATCGGCATCTGCCGTTGCATTAGCAAGCCATCGCTCATATTCTTTTTTGATGTCCATCTTAATTTTCCTCATTCCATGCGGCTTTTGGCCAGCAGGGCTGCACCGATGACCCCTGCGCGGTAGCCCAGCGTGCAGGCTGTAATGCGGGTATGTTTTTGGGCAAAATCATGTCCGAACACCATGGGCTCCACGGCGGCACGCAGCGGCTTCAGCAGGTTTTCACCCTGGTTGGCTACACCGCCGGACAGCCCGATGACCTCCGGGAAAAAGATGTTAATCAGGTTGGCAATGCCTACCGCAAGATAATGAATGTAGGTATCCACAACCTGCTGTGCGGCGGCATCCCCCTGCGCAGCGGCATCAAATGCCGTGCGACCGTTCACGTCTTCCGGCTTTGCGGCCAGCACGTTCAGCGCACTTTCCGGGTGGGCAAGCCGTGCTTCTTTTGTCATGCGGATCAGTGCGGTGGCACTGGCCAGTGCCTCAAGGCATCCATGACGTCCGCAGGTGCAGCGCGGGGCGTCTGCTGTATCAAGAATCACCATGTGTCCGGCTTCGGAGGCGGCGCCGGTGTAGCCTGTCAGCAGTTTTCCGTCCAGTACAACTCCTGCGCCAACGCCGGTACCCAGAGTAACGACAACCGTACTCTGTGCGCCTTTAGCGCAGCCCGCAAGAGCCTCGCCCAATGCAGCAACATTTGCATCATTACCAACGGCAACCGGCAGACCTGTCTTTTGCGCCAGATATTCCTCCATTGCAAAATCATGCCAATCTAGGTTGTTGGAATACAGCACCGTTCCGCCGTCCACAGTTCCCGGGCATCCGACACCAACACCTGCAACGTCCTTTCCCTCCGCCAGCTGCAGGCACAGCGCTGCAATGTCATCGCAGACAGCTTCCGCCGGGCGCGGCAGGTTTGTGGGGGTGTTGGCTTCGCACAGAATTTCACCCTCGCTGTTCACAAGTGCGGCCTTGATGTTTGTGCCGCCAAGATCTACGCCCAGATACAACATACGCCGTTTCTCCTTCCTTGCTTTACTCTACGGTCAGGTCGGCGCGCAGCAGAATATTCTCTGCATTGTCGCCAAGCTGGAGTTCAAATTTTCCGGGTTCTACCCGCCATACATAATCAGGACCAAGGGTACGCAGCTGCTTTGGTCCGACAGTCAATTCCACCCGACGGCTTTCGCCGGGCGCAAGCGTCAGGCGGCGGAAGGCTGCCAGCTGGCGCTCCGGCTTTACGACGGAGCTGAACATATCCCGCACATACAGCTGCGGCACGGCATCGCCGGTGTACTTGTCGGTATTGGTGACTGTGACACTGACAGTGACCGTGTCCTGCGGACCGATCACGCTGCGGCTCAGTGCCATATCGCGGTAAGCAAACGTTGTGTAGGTCAAACCGTAGCCAAACGGATACAGCGGCAGCCAGTCCATCTCCACATACCGTTTTCCGCCGCCGGGTCGCCGGCTGTAATGGCAGGGAATCTGCCCGACACTGCGCGGGAATGTGATGGGTAGCCGCCCACCCGGGGCTGCATCGCCAAACAGTGTTTTTGCAATAGCGGTGCCGCCCTGCTCGCCGGGGAACCACGCCTCCAGAATGGCAGACAGATGATCGTTTTCCCAATTTGCCGTAACGGGGCGTCCGCTTTGCAGCACCAGCACCACAGGGGTTCCGGTTGCATAAACAGCCTGTACCAGCTCAAGCTGTCGGCCGGGCAGGTTCAGGTCGGTGCGGTCAAAGTTCTCGCCGCTGGTCTCCTCGTTGTCGCCCATGCAAAGGATGGCGACATCCGCTTTGCGTGCAGCTTCTACTGCGGTGGGGAAATTTTCCCGCCCGGCGCTGTACCCGAAAATCACGCGGGCGCCCCGCCGGTCATTGACAAACTCAATGCGGATTTTATAAGTGCGTCCGGCCTCAAAGTGGAAATCCAGTGCCTGGTCAGCGCTTTTATCTTTGCCCCAGCCATCAATCAGCAGTTTGTCATCCACGTACAGGCGCATACTGTCCTGCGTGCTCAGACCGATACAACCATCCATAGTTTTCGGCATGATGACCGAACCTGTCCATGCTACGCTGAAGCAGTTGGCATCAAGCTCCGGATGGGGCAGTGCAAAAATCCAGTTGAAGTTGACGGTGCGATCCGTGCGAACCTGCACCGGTTCGCCCTGCGGCACAGGTCCGTTATAATAGCGACCTGTCAGACCGGCTTCGCCGTTTTCATCGCGCAGCATGGACGGATCAAACGGGTGCAGCGCCTGCCCCAGAAAGTTGCAGCCGCGCTCATACAGCACCTCGGTTTCGGGGCTGACTGCAGCACGGATTCCGTCCAGCACAGAAACCCCGCCTTTACGACCGCGTGTTTCGGTATAGTCGCCGTAAGAAACCGTATCAGCTGCCGGACCGATGACTGCCACGCTGCGCAGGTCTTTTCTGAGCGGCAGCAAGCCGTCATTTTTGAGCAGTACGATGGATTTCTCTGCTATTTTTTCCGCGGTAGCCAGATGTTCCGGGCAGCGCAGGATTGTATCGGCGCGTTTTTCGTCCGTATAAGGATTTTCAAACAACCCCAGTGCAAATTTCATACGCAGCACACGCCGACACGCCGTATCCAGCACCGACATCTTCATGGAACCGCTTTCAATCAGGTGGGCAATCGCTTTCTGCCAGACATCATGCGGAAAGTCGTAAAGCTGCAAGTCTACGCCTGCTTCCAGCCCAAGGCGGATGGCCTCCTCCGGCGTTTCGGCAATAAAGTGCCAGTCATACAGGCGGGAAACCGCCGTCAGGTCGCTGCGGACAAACCCCGGCATACCAAACTGCCCGCGCAGCACATCCGTTAACAGCTCATGGTCCATGGATACCGGAATACTGTCGATGGAGTTGTAGCTGCACATAGCGTCGCACGCTTTGCCGTCCGCAAAAGCCGCTTCAAAGACAGGCAGACAGTCGCTGAATACATCGTGCCGACCCATGGTGCAGGGGGCGCAGTTCAGTCCCCCCACAGGGTTGCCGTAGCCGACGTAGTGCTTGGGTTCGGCAGCCACGGTGTCCGGTGTCGTCAGGTCTGTCCCCTGCATACCCAATACGGTTTCGCGTGCAAACTCAGCACAAAGGTATGTGTCCTCACCATAGGATTCTTCCGCGCGACCATACCGTGGATCACGAATCAGATCCATGACGGGGCTGTATGTTTCGTGAATCCCGCAAGCCCGGGACTCTGCCGCAATGGCGTGTCCCATCTCGCGCCCGAGTTCAGGCTCAAAGCTTGCCGCCAGACCAATTTGCTGCGGAAAACTGGTTGCGTTGTTTGTCATCAGCCCATGCAGTGCTTCCTCGCTAAAAAGGTATGGGATGCCAAGACGTGTGTTTTCTATGGCATACCGCTGCACAACATTGGCTTGGGCAGCAGTCATACCGCGCAGTTGCACACTGCCGACACTATTGTGCTGCATCAGTGCATCAAACCGCTGCATATCCACGGCTGTAACCTTGCCGTTTTCGTCCTGCGTTGTAAAATCGCCGGAATAATACTGATCTGTCTGCAGGATCTTTTCTTCAAGGGTCATCCGGCTCATCAGGTCGCTAATGCGCTCTTCTGTCGAAAGATCCGGGTTCTGGTATGGGTACATCTTTTTTCTCCCTTTATGTTACAGAGGGCAATTTTCGCCCATTTATAATCAGGTTGGCAAAACCGCCGATGCCTGCCACAAAAAACAGCAGCGAAATTGAGCTGTCCCCCATAGATTTTTCCAGCATGGGCTGGATGGCGGTTCCCACTGCGGCCGATGTGCAGGTGGCAATGCTGCTCATGGCAGCCGTTACGCCAAAGTAAGCGGTTTTGCCGCTTTCAGGACTCAATGCAAATTGCAGGTTTGTGCTTGCCAGTGATGCGCCGCCTGCACAGCCCGCCGCAACGACAATCAGAACCGGCGCAACCAAATGTGCAAAGGAAGGGCGCACAAAGGACCAGCTCAGCGTGCAGGAAAGATTCAGGAATGCAGTAAGCCAAATAACGCAGTTCCACGCAGTGCGGTCGGCCAGCCGCCCCCACACCCAGCTGCCTGCCATGCCCACAACAGCGGACACGACACCCACCGATGTGATGAAGGTGTGGCTGAGCCCCAGCACCCGCAGCTCATACACGGAAAGGAACGGAGAAGCAAAGCCGCCAGTCAGCCCGCCGATGATGCAGTAAAAAAGCAATGGACGGTAAGCAGGGTCGCGCACTGGGCGCAGAATATCCGCCGGGCGCATTTTGGAGGTGAATTTTACCGGGTTCTCTCTTACCGAAGCAAGCAGAACGGCATCCACCACAGTAAGCGACAGGCTGACAATACCGATGATAAGAAAGCCGGTATAGCCCTGCCCCTGTTCCAGATAATAATCCAGTACGCGACCAAGTGCAAGTGTTGCCGCGCTGGAAACGCAGGTTCCGATAATGCTCTTGACGGCGTAGAACTGACCGCGCCCGCCTTGGGGGGCGATGCCCAAAACCATGTGTTCCAGCCCCGGCGTAACAAGCCCCGCAGAGAAAAAGCCGATGGTATAAAGCACCAGCACCACAGCGCGGGCATGACCGGGGTCCGGCAGAGCCAGCGGTATCAGCAGGATGCTGCTGACCGAAAGCCGGAACACCACGCACATAAGCCATATAGCCAGTTTGCGGTGGTGCATCCGTTCAAACACAAAGGGCGAGATAAACTGCAGTACGCACCCGAAAGACGGTATCATGGCCGCTGCGGCGCATAAGGATACGGACGCCCCAAGGCTGCTCAAATACCCGGCCAGAAAGTTGCCGGTGGCAACGGCATAAATCACGCCGGCCACTGCGCCTTCGGCAATAATCCGGTAGCGACCCATTTCCAGTTCATTTTCGGTCGGTGTATGCGCAGGAAAAAACAGCTGATAAAGCCAGCCCATGGCTTACCTCCCGGCAGGCGCCTCCACGGTTCCGTAAGCGCGTCCGCGGAGAAGATCCGCGTAACGGCAGATTAGGTTTGTCAGAACCGACAGGCTGCTTTCTTTGCTGACCTGACGCCACTGCGCACGGTAGCGCTGCAGCCAGTCTTCCAACGCAGCTGCCATGGCATCTGCTTCGGGGCCGTGCGGGCAGCCTGCATTGAGCCATGCGCCAATACGGTTCCACAGCACAATGATGTCTGCCGTCTGGCAGAGTACCTGTACAATCTGCTTTTTGCCGGCAGGAAGGTTTACCGCAGCTGCAAGGATATCTGCCTTTGCCTTTTCTACGGCGCGGTTGGCATCGTCAATCCTTGTAAAGTCCACCTCGGAAAGGATCTCGGCGCGGGTTTTCTCATCACATTCTATCCAGTTGACGGTATTCCGCCAGTCAAAAACTTCATAATCCTGCAGCTTTGCCATCAGACCGGCAAATTGCCCGGTGGTATCGCCGTAATACAGGCGGGAAACCGCTTCGTTCAGCTCGTCAAATTCCACAGGCTCTGCATTCCAACCGAACGCTGCGCCGTACAGGATGCCCGGAATCGTCAGGCGCGGGTCATTGACATGACCATAATCGCCCCAGTCCGTGTTCAAAAGGCCGATGGCGTTGTACTTGTGTGCATGGTGGCACATGGTACGGATATTCATGTAAGAATTGTACATCAGAGGCATCCAACGGTTCCAGCCACAGACGCCGGGGCAGGCGTACTGCGTAATCCCGCTGGCGGCAATATCCCGGATCTCATTTTCCCGCTGATGCGGCAGATAGCCCCAGTTCAGGCAGATGGTTTCCTTGGGCAGCTCGGCACAGCTTTCCGGGAAGCGCCACATGATGTCCCCCCAGAACTGCGGTGTTACCCCCTGCGCAACAAGATATTCGCACAGCGCCTTCACATGGCTGAGATACAGGCTGCGCTCGCTCTGCTCCTCGGCGAGTGCCTTGCTGCGCCCCTTGCCCAAATCGAACGTTTCGTCATCACAGATATTGAATTTGCTGCTGCGGAAAAGCGGGCGGTATTCGTCAATCAGCCCTTTTACAAACCCCAGCGCATCGGGATTGGATACGTTCAGGGTATGGTGATTCCCTGCATAGGTATAACTGAACGGAATCTTTTCCGAGTCAGGCAGCTCGCAGAGGTCGCAACAGGTTTTTGTGCTGAGAATACGGTACATATGCCCGAAGGTAGACAAGGAAGGAACGAGTTCAATGTGCCGGGCTGCGCAGTAATCATCCAGCTCCATGATCTCCTGCGCGGTCAGCGGCGTATCCTCACGCCATGCTTCGCTCAGGTCACGGAAAAGATAGGTGTGCTCAATATAAAGCTGCCATTGGTTGATCTTGTAGCGGCAGAGAATATCTGCCACCTGTTTCAGGTAGTCCAGCTTCGGGACACGTCCGCGGGAGCAGTCCTGATAATAGCCTCTGTTGGCAAGATCGGGCCAGTCCTCAATTTCCAGTGCGGGCAGTACGGCTCCGTGCTGTTCAATATACTGGCACAGTGTCTGCACACCGTTGCAGAGTGCTTCATCGCTGCCGGCTTTCAGCGTGATGCATTCCGGCATAATGCTCAGCGTGTAACGGTTTTGCGGCAGGGCGGTATCCACCGTAAGTACGGCGTCACCTGCCCGGGGCTTACCGCGGGTGAACGGCACTTCCAGCCCGGCGTACTCCCGCAGGCAGCCCTGCAGCATCTGTGCATAAAGCAACGCGGCGGGTTCGGTCTGCCACAGGGTGATTCGGCTCTGATTGTCCAGCATATGAACCCCTGCAGGGTGTTCGATCTTATGTGGATTCGGAATAAACTCCATCATCATTTCCTCCAAAAAAAGGCACGGGCGGCGGGCGCATTGCCAACCGCCCGTGCAGAATGTTCGGACTTTGTTATTTAACGGATACGAATTGTCTTGATTTCATACGGCTTTACCGTAAAGGTAATCTTGCCGTCTTTGACTTCAACCGGCTCGCCGTCGGGCTGTTCCAGACAGTTGCAGCTTTCTGCCGCATGGAAGGGAAGGTTCCAGTCCAGGGTGACATTTGTCAGGCTGTTCTCGCACTCATACATACGCACAATGGCACCATCGCCATCCTCGGCGCGTTTGATGGTTTCCAGCACCACATTGGGTGCATCCAGTCCGGCAAGGCTGAAGCTTTCGCCCGGCTTTCCGCCCTGCACAGCCAACGCGGGCTGGTTCAGGAAGAACGCCTGCGGCACCGTGCCGGCCGCCTGCCATTTTTCGGCGTGCGGATAAATGGCATATGTGAAGTGGTGAACTTCCTGATCCGTGGTAGGATTCGGTTCAATACCAGACTTGATCAAGGTCAGCCCAATCACAGAATCTCTGACAGAGTGGCCGTACTTGCAGTCGTTCAGCATACTGACGCCGTAATGTCCTTCGCTCAGATCCATCCACTTCTGACCGCAGCTTTCAAAGCGCGCACGATCCCAGCTGGTGTTGGCGTGCGTCTTGCGGGTCAGGTTGCCATACTGAATTTCAAACGTAGCTTCGTCAGTATGGACATTTACCGGGAAGTGGACCTTCAGCAGGCTCTGGTGTTCATGCCAGTCCACGGTTGTAACAAACTCAATCCGGCGCTGCTTTGCATAGAAATGGATATCCTGCACCAGGGTGGAGTTGCTGTAATTGCGTTCGATGTGCAGTGTGGCGCGCACGGGACCGTTCTCCGTCCATGTGAAGTCCTGCAGGTCGGTGACATCCCAGAACTTTTCGGTATAGAAAATATCGATATCCCAGTTGTCATAATAGATGGGCTTATCCTCATATACGCGGAAGAGGTTGCCTGCCTGACCGGGCTTGAGCACTTCGCGGCGGTTCTCTTTGTCAAAGATGCCGGTCATCTGACCGTGTTCATCAAAGGTGACAGTATAGAACGGGGTGTCAATCTTATGTCCATCGGTCGCAATTTCAAAAGGCGCAGCCGAAACCTGTGCCGGTACGACCGCAAACGTTTTGCTGCCCTTGGCAGGCAGGTTGTTCAGGAACGCCACGGCACCATCGGCTGTTTTTTGTACGGGATAGATATTGCCGGCTTCGTCCTGCAAAGCCTCTGCCTTGCAATCACCCAGTTCAACCACATCGCTGCGGACAAAGCCGGTAGTGTTGTACACGGTAATGCCTTCCCCGGCGGGGGTCAGTGCATCCAGGCGCTCCTCGCGCAGTGCCGTGATTTCGGCTTCCATCTCGGCATACTCTTTTTTGGTGACTTCGTATACTTCGTGGATGGAGGAACCGGGCAGAATATCATGGAACTGATTGATGAGGATTCCATGCCACAGCTTGTCGATTTCTGCCTCTGGGTATGCGACCTTGGCTTGTGCCAGCAGGCTGAGCAGTTCCAAGTCCATCATGTGCAGCTCAATCTTACGGTTGGAACGCTTGTTGCGCGCCATGGAGGTGTATGTGCCGCGGTGATACTCAAAGTAGAGTTCACCTTCCCATGTGGGCAGGCGGCGGTTGTCCTTCACACGCTCAGCCAGCTCATCAAAGTAGGTGCGTGCAAATGCCTGACGCACTTTGGGCAGTCCCTCGATGCCCTTTTCCATACGGGTGGAGGTTTCCAGCATGGCGCGGGTCGGACCGCCGCCGCCGTCACCGTAACCGTAGGAAATCAGGATATCATTGTTGATGTCCTTCTGCTGGTAGCGGTGCCAGCCGCCGATCAGCGCATCGGGATGCAGGATGCCGTTGTAAGTCGTGAAGAAGTCGTTCTCGCTCTGACCGACCCCTAGCGTTGTAACAAGGTGGGTCAGGATTTCGGTGCCGTCAATGCCGCGCCACTTAAAGGTGTCGTAAGGCATTTTGTTGAACTGGTTCCACGCCAGCTTTGTGGTCATGAAATAATCAATGCCGCACTTTGCCATGATCTGAGGCAGCGCGCCCGAATAGCCGAATACGTCCGGCAGCCAGAGAATGCGGTTATCCACACCGAATTCTTCCTTGAAGAAACGCTTGCCGTACAGGAACTGGCGCACCAGGCTTTCGCCGCTGGTCAGGTTGCAGTCTGCTTCAACCCACATACCGCCTTCCGGTTCCCAGCGTCCCTCTGCCACGCGCTGTTTGATCTGCTCATACAGTTCGGGGTAGCGCTGCTTCAGGAAGTAATACAGCTGCGGCTGGCTGGACATAAATTTATAATCAGGGTATTCATCCATCAGTTTCAGCACAGTTGCAAAGCTGCGGCAGACCTTTTCCCGGGTCTGTGCCACAGTCCACCACCACGCCACGTCAATGTGCGTGTGACCAATGCAGCTTGCAATGACTTCCTCATGACCGGCAAGGTCGGTATAAAGCGCTTTTGCCAGATACCGGCGGGCAGCAGCAATGCTCTGATAGAAACTCTCGTTATAAGGTGTGCGCAAATCAATCAGATTGACAGCCTCGTTCAGCACGCTTTCCAGATCACGGCGGGCTTTGCCGTCCTCTTCCAACCGGGGAAAAGCCTCCAGCGGCACAACCATATCGTAGTAAAGACCCTCAATTTCGGGGTCGATTTCCCGCAGATCTACAATCAGGTTGAATTCGGTATGCAGGATTCCGGTGTAGGACTGCAATTCCAGACGGTACTTTTGACCGCCCTTGGCGCAGCGGTCCAGCAGGATGTCGCGGTGGTTCATATCCACGCCCTGTGTCACCTTGCCGTCCACAAACAGCAGGAACTGCGGGTTTTTGGCATCGTCCCACTCATCAATCTGGGTGCAGACGTGCATCCACAGCGGTTTTCCGTCCATTTCCTGCGGCACAGCCACATCCGCGCGGAACCAGTAATGCTTGTCCGGTCCGTACCAATGCATGGTGCGGCTGTCAAAGGGTTCAAACGGTGCAGGGTCTGCATCGGCATCTTCCGGGCGCAGGAAGTTGCCCGGCTTTATGAGCCAGTCGCTCGTTTCAAACTTCTGTTTTACAGAAAGCTTTTTCAGCTCATTGCAGATACCTGTGACGCGCTTGTCAAGAAAATCAATGGTGCGCATAGGTCTTTCCTTTCCCTCATAACGAGGCTTCCAGCAATTCAAAGCTGGCTGTTTTTTGCATTTTTGTTTGCGTTAGTGGAACGTATCTACACCGAAATCGTAGTATCAGCAAAATGTTATCCTGTGGCATCTCTTTGCCCCTTTAACATCAGAAAGAGTTCTTCTTGATATAGTCCAATACACGATCCACAGTGGTGAACGCCAGACCGGTCACGGTATCGGCACAGCCGTAGTACATCGCAATACGACCGGTCGCGGCATCCGTCAGGGTGGCGCAGGGGAAGGTTACGTTCGGCACGTCGCCTACACACTCATACAGCTCATGAGGAGCCAGCAGGTAATCCTTGCCGCGGTATTTTACCTTCCACGGCTCGTCAATATCCAGCAGAGCAGCACCAATGCGGTATACATAGCCGTTGCAGGTGTTGATAACACCATGGTAAATCAGCAGCCAGCCCTCATCGGTTTCAATGGGGACGGGGCCGGGGCCAATTTTCATGCTCTGCCATGCAGATTCATCGCCTTTTACAGCACCCATCATAAAGCGGTGGCGTCCCCAGTATACCATATCCTCGCTCTGGCTGACAAAAATATCGCCGAAGGGGGTATGCCCGGTATCGCTCGGGCGGCTCATCATCATGTAGCGCCCCTGAATCTTGCGCGGGAAAAGGACACCGTTACGGTTGTACGGCAGGAAGGCATTTTCCAGCTGGTGGAATGTCTTGAAGTCATCCGTCCACGCAATGCCGATGGTGGGTCCGTGGTAGCCGTTGCACCAGGTCACATAGTATTTGCCGTCCATATAGCATACACGGGGGTCATAGCGGTATTCACGGGTTGTGACCTCCGGGTCGTCCCCTACCAGATGAATCGGGGTATCCTCAATATCCCAGTGCAGACCGTCCTTGCTGAAGCCTGCGAAAATATCCATGCTGATGGACAGGCTGTCGCAGCGGAATACGCCGGCAAAGCCATCCTTGAAAGGCACAACGGCGCTGTTGAACACGCTGTTGGAACGGGCGTTGCCGTCACGACCGATGATGGGGTTTGCATCATAGCGCCAGAAAGGGGTGCGGGTGTTTGCAGGCGGTTCCTGCCACGGAATATTGGGCAGTGCGCTGCCGATGATTTTAGCCATACTTGATTCTCCTTGTGTACTTAAAATAAATCGGGAGCGGGAACTCAGCGTTCCGCTCCCGAAGGTTTCCCTGCCTGCAGGGATAGTATTTGGATTTTTAAAGATTACTTATTGGTAGCCATGAAAGCGTCAACCTGGCTCTGTGCCTCAGCAACGATCTTGTCAAAGCCGGCAGCGCGCAGTTCTTGCATCATCTGGGGAACCATAACTTCGGGATCAGCCGTACCGGTCAGCAGCTCGCCCTTGTAACGCTCTGCAATCTGGATGCAGTTTGCCAGTTCATCAGCGATGGGGGTGGTGTCGAGAGTGAAACCAAGCAGGACAGAAGGCTCAGCCTTTTCGTTCAGCTCTTTAACTTCGTCGAACTGGTTGAAATCGAAATCGTCGGTCGGGGTGATAGCGAAGAAGCTGCCCTGGGTGTAACCTGCCATAGACCAATCCGCGTTGTTCTTATGGACGAAGGTTTTGCTGTCATCGGTGTAATCCCAGTTGTCGCCCTGAACGCCGTAGTAGAACAGGTCACGGACGTAGGTGTCGGTGTTTACCAGCTGCAGGAATTCCAGTGCCTTTTCGGGATGTGCGCAGTTAGCGGAGATGCAGTTCAGAGAGCCGCGGACAGTTTCATTGGAGACGATGGTCGGGCCCCACTTCTGGGCAACGCACTCAACGCCGAGCTGCGGACCCCAGGAAGTGATTGCCGCACCGGACCAGCCCTGTGCAATGGAGCAAGCCTTGTAGTTTGCATCTTCGGGACGGGTTGCAGCGTCAGAGTTGATGATACCTTCGTTGTACCACTCATGGAAGGTTTTCAGAATCTGCTTGACGTCATCCTGCTCAACAGTAGCAACAACCTTACCCTCGCTGTCATCATAGCGCACACCCAGGGGATACAGACCGGCGCCAAGCTGGTCATACATATAGGACTGGTAGCCGCCGCCGTTTTTGTTCAGAGGGAAGGAAGCCTCGCCGTCAGTGTCCTTGATAGCCTTCAGGGGCGCAGTCAGTTCATCCAGGTCGGTGATGCCCAGCTCCTTGGTATAGTCATAGCCGGCAGCCTCGATCTTTGCCTTATCCCAGACAACGTACTCGCTCTGAGAAGAATCCTTGTAGGTAGGCACACCATAAACACGTCCGCCCACTTCGCAGGCTTTCCAATAATCTTCCGGAACGGAAGCGTACAGTTCAGGAGCCGCTTCCTTGACCATATCGGTGATATCCAGGAAAGCACCGGTATTGACGTCGTTGTTATAGGTGTTGACGTTGGTGAACAGGATGTCGTATTCACCGCTGGTGTTCACAATAACATTGCGGCGGGTGTCCCAGTCGCCCCAGGAGATAACCTCCATGTCAATGTTGACGCCGATCTTATCTTCCAGATACGGGTTAATCTGTGCCAGCCATGCATCGTAGTTAGAAGGCATGCCAGAACCAACGGCCACCCACTTCAGGGTAACGACTTCATTGGAAGGAGTAGCCGTAGAGGTGCTGCTGCCATCGGTGCTGGTGGAGGCAGAAGTAGAGGAACTGCCGCCGCAGGCTGCCATGCTGAGGGCCATGGAACCGGCCATGCCCAGCGCAAGCACTTTGTTGAACTTTTTCATCTGTTTTTCTCCTTTGCTTGTGTAAAGTTGTGTATCTTCATTCCCCTTATAGGGGAACAGAACCAAATGTGGTGGGAAAATTGAATGGGCCTATTTGTTAGCATCGATGTTCTTATACAGTGTTTTTCTTTTTCAGAGTCTTTCTCTTAGCCCTTAACCGCACCAACCGTCAGACCGGAAATAAAGTACTTCTGGAAGAACGGATACGCGCACGCAATGGGAATGACGATAATGATTGCGATTGCCATACGAACGGATTCGGACGGCATCGAGTTACGGTACTGCTGCAGACTCAGACCTGCGCTGGGGTTATTGGCGATGTACTCCAGGTTCTTCATCATGTTGTTCAGCAGTGCCTGCAAGGATACCAGCTTGGAATCCGAAATATACAGGGCAGACTGGAACCAGTCATTCCAGTAGCCAAACGTCAGGAACAGTGCAATGGTGGCAAATACTGGCTTGGAGATGGGCACCACAATACGCCAGAAAATTTTCATCTGGGATGCGCCGTCAATCTTTGCCGACTCAATGATGGAATCCGGTACCGTTGTTCGGAAGAAGGTCTTGCAGATAATAACATTGAAGCTGCTCATCGCCAGCGGCAGAATCAGACACCAGATGGTGTTGTTCAAACGCAGCATATTGGCAACAACCACATAGTTTGCAACCATGCCGCCATTGAAAATCATCGGGATGAACACCATCCAAGTGAAGAAGCCTTTGAGTTTATAGTTCGGGCGGGAAAGCACATAGCCAATCATTGTGGTCAGCAGCACACCCAGCACCGTACCCATAACCGTGACCACCACGGAAATTATGAGTGAATTAAAAATCGTTCCGCGTTCATTCCAAAGGAACGTGTACGCCGCCGTGGAATATGTATCCGGGAAAAGCCTGTACCCGTACTTTGTGATAGAATCCGTGGAGGAAACGGAAATCATAAAGACGTAGAACACCGGAAACAGACAGACGAAGGAAAGCAGTACAAACAGAATGTTAAAGCAGGCATTCGTTGTTGGCTTAATCTGGTTTAAGCGGAACTTCGCACGAGCTTCCTCTTTTTCCAGCTTTTTTTCTTCGGCCTTTATCTTATGCTTTTCTGCCAGAGTCATTTGTGTGTTCTCCCTTCATCAAATAATCGCGCTTTCTTCATCAATCTTGGAAACGATGAAGTTGGCAACCAGAACGGTCGCGCAGCAGCATGCAGCCTGGAACAAACCTGCGGCAGCAGTTCTGCCGATTGTCACATTGCTCTGCAAAGCCTGGTAGACATAGGTGTCAAATGTGCTGGCAACGTTGTACAGTGAGTTGGGAACACCCTGCGTAACCTGATAGAACAAGCCGAAATCGGAATAGAAGATGTGGCCGACATTCAGAATGAACATCATAACGATGATGGGTTTCAGTGCCGGCAGTGTAATATATTTGGTCTGCTGCCACTTGGTCGCGCCGTCCAGCGTTGCCGCCTCGTACAGCGTACTGTCAATGCCGGTAATACTTGCAAGGTAGACAACCATATTATAGCCCATGGATTTCCAGACCTGCATGAAAGTCAAAATCAGCGGCCACCATTTTGGCTGAGAATACCACATGATTTTATCGCCGCCAAGAGCCTGAATAATGGTGTTCATCAGGCCTTTGTCAGGGTTCAGAAAAGCGTAGACAAAGTAGCTGACAACAACCCACGAAAGGAAGTACGGGAAGAACATCATCGTCTGGTATGCTTTAGAAGCAATGCGGCTGTAAATCTGATTGATAAGCACAGCCAATGTAACCGGAATTACAATGTTCAATACGATAAATAAGATGTTATATAACAGCGTATTGCGCAGCAGCATGGCAAAGGTGTTGCTGGTAAGGAAAAATTTGAAGTTGTCAAACCCTGCCCAGTCGCTGTGGAACAAGCTGTAAAGGAAGCTCTTTCCCGGAGTGATCTTGAAGTTTTTGAAGGCGATAATCAGACCGAACATGGGCAGGTAGCAAAAGACTGCGTACCAGATGGCTGCCGGAAGCCCCAGCAATGTCAGCTCCGTGTCATCACGCGTCCAACGTTTGCGGCGTGGCTTCGTTGAAGTTGAAACTGCCGACTTATCCTTTTTCATAGAATGTGCCCCTTTCTTTTGGCGAGCCAAGTGTTAACAGCCGCCAGCATTTCGTACTAACTAAGCGTTAACTCCACGGTCAGCATTCGTTGCCATTTGTTAGCCAAATATTAACATTTACTTTTGTACCTGTCAATCGTCATTTTGCACAAATCGCGCACCATTTCATTGTATTCGTGCATACCAACGGTTTTCGCATTGTTTTTTTGTGCAATATAGCCAACATTTTCAACATCAAACATTAGCAAAAGTTAACATTTAGTGTTGCCTTTCTCTTGTGATTGTGCTATACTTTCTATAAACTAAAAAAATGGAGGGTTTCTTTCATGAGCAAACCAACCATGCAGGATATTGCTGATGCTCTTTCTGTTTCCAGAATCACCGTATGGAAAGCGCTAAGCAACCGTCCCGGCGTTTCGGATTCTATGCGTGCCCAGATTCATCAAAAAGCCACCGAGATGGGCTATTTCCACACGCCCTCTCAGGATTCCCCTGCGACCACCTCTGCTCAACTGCCTCCTCACTCACGCACGGTAGCGGTAGCCGTGTGCCGACCGGAGTCCTCTCTTTTCTGGATGCAAATCATCCATCAGATTGCCAAGGATCTTTCCAAGCATAATGTCAACCTCATGTACACATATCTTCCCACGAATTACAAAGCGGGCTATGTGCTGCCGGAGCCTTTGACAGACGGCACCGTAGATGGTGTCATTGTACTGAACACGTATTCTGCACCCTTGCTGCGGCTGTTATCCTCTTTACCTATACCAAAGGTTTTTCTGGACACGGTTCCTTCCGTCCCCTATAACCAGTTGCATGGGGATCTGCTCATTATTGAGGGTCGTGACCTTATCCGGCAGATCACAAACAATCTGCTTCGCCATGGATGCCGAAAGCTCAGCTTCATAGGCGATGTGGAATACGCCCAGACAAACAAAGAACGCTACGAGGGATTTCTGGATGCACTGCATGAGCATGGGATCATTCCCAACCCCAGTCTTTACCTTACCGGGTCATTGGGGCTTCGTACCCATTATGAGGAAATCAGTCGCTTTCTGGACTTTTTGCCAACCATGCCGGACGGCATCGTCTGCGCCAGTGACTATATCGCGCATTTCATTCAGCGTTATCTTGAAGAAAAAGGGATAGCCCCTGAGGGTCGTATCGTACTGACGGGCTTTGACAACAACAGCGAATATCTGAACGTTGCCGACCGTATTACAACCGTAGATGTAAAGCCGCAAACCATCGGTTCTCGCTTGGCCGCCAAGATTCTTTTTGTGATAGAACACCCGAAAGCGGCGCCCGAAGTCAGTTATGTTTCTTCCGAAGTTCTTTACCGCGGCGTACTGGCATCCGATCCAAAACCCTCAAAGCCTGACGAGTCTTTTTTATAAAGCAATCAGCTACATGGTTTTTTCACCAAATAAATAGCAGGACATCCGCGGTTTTGAGGTGATCCCAAAAAGTCAGGGTCATATTTTGAAGTAAAAATTGTTCAAGCAGCCGAAAGGGTTTGTTGTCTGTGAATTGCAGGCGGCAAGCCCTTTTGTTTTGCCCTGATTCTGCGGTTGTTGTAGTAATCCAGATATTCGACGAGTTCCTATTTGAAGTGCTCCATGGACTGAAATTTTTCCAGATATATAAGCAGATTGATATATGCCTACCGGCTGGCAGCTCTTGTCAGCCCCTGTAGCATAGAACGACGGAGAGCCTTCCGGCGTTTGGCGTATGCCATCCAAATGGACAAGAACACAATGGTTTTTGCTTTCCAAATAGATGATGTCACGTTCTTCCTTTTCGTAGTCCGCCAGTATCCCTCTGATGGCTCTCTTTACTTTTTCCTCCTTGCCAGGAATTGCCTTCAAGTACTGCGTCCAAAGGGAACGTGCCGTTTCCCAATAGAGAATATCCCGTACAATGAGAGTGTACCTCGGATCATGTTCAACAAGCGGGAACCGATTATATCCGCAGGATAAACTGCACACTACACTATTGTGGGAATTGCAGTAATTGGGAAAAACAATGCAGTCGAAAGAACTATCTCTGCTGGCATCCAGCAACTGTTCCATATTCCAAAACTCATAAATACGACTGATACGGTCTGAAAGTCCTTTATCATGGTACAATATCGTCTTTATCGCTTCGATAGCAATCCCTTTCGGGTCACAAACTGCGATTATCATAAAAATCCACCTTATCTTACAAATATTATCCGTAAGATAAGGTGGATTGGTTTCATAAATTTGTGGAGTTTTTTTGCTGCCTGCTGAGCATCAGCTTTCCGGCCGCAGCATTGGCGAGCGTTGCGGCAATGAGAAGCCCCAGCGTGTTCCATTTGGCGAGGACATCCTTGGCACAGGGGTTCAGGGAAAAGCCGGTTTCTATGGCTTTGCCCACTGCGGGCAGCAAGCCGCCCCAGTAGGAAAAGTCGCTCCACCGGGCGGGGGTGATCCAGGGCGGGAGCAACCGTAGCAGGGCGGACAGGACGAGCGCAAGCAGAAAAGCGCCGCCCAAAACAAACCAGCACGTTTCCTTTGGGCACCCCCTGCGCACCCGGCCGCCCAGGGTGCGGGCGGCGGCCAGCAGCACCAGCCCCGCCGGGCAGAGGGCATAGGCCGTCAGGGCGGCCATCCAGGGGAAAGGGAAATAGAGGGTCACCTGCTGTGCGATCCCCGCCGCACGCAAAAGTTGCTGCACCGTCTCCACCGGCGGCGCAGCGTAGCCGCCCCAAAACTCGATGTTGGAAAAGCCATGGTCAAGGCTTTCCCCGCACAGGGCCAGGCTGGCGCTGCTGCGAAAGAGCCCGCACACGCGGTAGATGTCTCCTTCTATCTCCAATTCCTGCCCCAGCACGTCCTCGCTGCCCCAGAGCTGCCACGCGGCAGCGGTTGAGACCGCGCATTTGCCATTCTCCTGCGCAGCGGGGAACCGCCCCTCCAGAAGCACGGCAGGATACACCGCGTCATACTCGCCGCAATATAGAATGGCAGTGATCCCGCAGGTTTCCCAGCGGCTTTCCGCCGATCCCTCTGCCTGGCTCCAAAAAGCGGGAACAAGCGCGCTCGCCCCATCCTCCTGCCGCAAAGCAGACCGCAGCGCTTCCAGCTGCCGCCCCGTGACCGGCACGTCGGAGCGCACCGAAACCAGCGGATAGGCTGCCCACAGCCTCCCCGCAAACCAAACAGCGATCCCCCAGGAAACCGCGCATGCCAAAAGCAGCACCGCCTTTCGAATCTTCATCCCGCTGTACGCACACGTGCGCCCTCCTGCAAGCTCTTCGTTGTGGCGGCCACCACCGGCGCACCGGTCGTATAATTCCGCAGGGCCGCCAGCTCGTTGTTGCGCTCCACGACCTCCACATAAACCTTGCGCACGATGTTTTGCAGCCCCAAAATAGTGTTGCGCTCCTCCACCGAATAGACGAAATCCCCGCCGTTATCACTGTGAAGGGCGCTGACCGGCAGGCAGCAGTCATATTCCGTCTCGGAAAGCCGGATTGTGAGTTCCGCTTTTCCCACCTGCCAATCCGACCCGGTCAGCGCAGCGGAAAGCACCACGCCTCCATCCTGCTGAGAAACGGACGAATTGATTTTCACGCTTTCGGACTTTGCTCCCTGCATGACCGTCACCGTAACGCCGGCGGTATCCTGCACCGCGTCCTCGGCCTCCAGCGCAAATCGGATCTGATACCCTCTTTCGGGGTCGGAAATGCTCCCGCCCACCTGGCCGCTGGTCTGCCCCTGCATAAGCTGCAGAGATTCCACGGCACCCGTCTGCGGCGCACAGAAGACGCCCTCCTGCTCGTCCAATTTTTTCAGCGTCTCCACGCTACTTTCCATTTCCCGGATCTGTTCCGCCAGAACCGTGGCACTGGCCGCATTGGCGGCGGCTGTTTCACTGGCGGCTTCCACGCTTTTCTCGTAGGCGTGCCGGGCGTCGTTTCGGGCCTGCTCCGCCTGTTCGGCGGCCTGCGCAGCCGTGCGAGCCGCTTCTTCCCGTTGGCTTTGGACGCTTTCCAGCGCTGCGTCCGCCTCGTTGAGCCGGGCTTCCGCTTCGGCCAGTGCCTCCCGGTTTTGCGTTTCCTCTGCCGTAAGCTGCGTCAGCTCCGCTTCGATCCGGCTGATGATTTCCTCGTCCGGCGATTCTTCCTGCTGCAGCAACTCCCGCTGTGCCTGCTTCTCTGCGATCTCTCGGGCATATTGGGCGGCCTTTTCCTGCCGTTCGTTCAGTTCGCGCTGCAGGGCATCCCGCTCGCTGCCGGCGTTCGCTTCTTTCTCCGCCCAGGCTGCCGCGCTGTTCTCCGCTGCCTGGTAGGCGGCCTGCAGGGCCTGCTGGGCTTTTTCCAGATCATAGCTGTCCGCCGCCACCGGTTTGGTAAGCCGGGCATATTCCGTCTGTTTCTGCGCAAGTTCTGCCTGAAGGCTCCGCAGCTTCTGTTCCACATCCTCCCGGCGGAGGGCCGCTATTTTGTCTCCTTCCTGTACAGCCTCCCCCTCCGAGACAAAAACCGCCTCCACCAGCAGCCCTTCGGGCAGATAGAACAGGCTGCCCGCCGCCCACTGAATGGTTCCTGTCGCCGTTAGGCTCTGGGTGATGGTATTGGGCGCCGGCGTGGAGAGCTGCACCTCTGGCAGCAGCGCGCCGGATGTTCCGCGGGCAAGCAGCGTAAAAGCCAGCATCCACAAAAAGAAAAGCGCGATCTGCCGGGGGCGAATCGAAAACCTGTTTTCCTCCGGCGATACGGCCTGCGGCTGCGCCGGTTCCTGACGAACGGCAGAATCCCTGACGATTTTCACAGAAAACGTCTCCTTCCTTATGCCTTGATGCCTCCGGCCTGGATGCCCAGTTCCAGATAGGTTTGCCCATACAGGAACACCAGCATCGCCGGAATCAGCGAGAGCAGGCTGGCCGCCATGGCGATCCCCAGGTTGTCTGTCACAATATCGTTCATATACATGGAAAGCGGCCAGTTGGATTGGGATTTCAGAAAGAGCAGCGGCTGCTCCACCGCGTTCCACCCTTCGATAAAATTCAGCACCAAGGCGGCAAAGATTCCGGCATATCCCAGCGGAACGCCGATCTTCCAAAAGATCTGCCAGGCCGTTGCGCCGTCCAGCTTGGCCGCCTCGAGGAGTTCATTGGGAACATCCTGAAAGCTGCGGGTCATGATAAAAACCGGGAACGCCGAAAACACCCCTGGCAGGATGACGGACAGCGGCGTATCGTAGATTCCAAGGCGTGTGGCGATCAGGTAGTTGGGTACCATCAGTACCTGAAAGGGCAGCACCATCAGCGCAATGTACCCGAGCAGCAGGAAACGCCTGCCCGCAAAGCGCAGCTTGGCAAACGCCCACGATGCGGGGGCGGCGACCACCAGCTGACCGGCGATCTGTGCAAAGGCCAGCAGGCAGGTGTTCCAGAAGGCCGAAAAAAACTGCGGGGTGTCCAGCAGCAGCTCCGCCAGCGGTTGGAGCGTCGGCCAGGAAGGCAGGATCGTCCACACCGCATACCCGCCGTCTGCTGTGTCCAACAGGGCCGGCCCCAGGGCGGCTGTCAATTCGTCCGACGCCATCAGCGCACCGCCGACGGTAAACCACAGCGGCCAAAAGACGGTGAAGGCCAGCAGGCCAAGGATCAGCACCGGCAAAAGAGGCTCCTTTTTTCTCATTCCTGCCCACCACCCCAAAAGTGATACAGTAGATACACGACGCAGCCAAGCCCCAGCGCCAGCAGCACGGCGGCGGCAGACAGCTTGCCGATGTCCAGCGACAGGAACCAGTTGTTGAAGAGGTGCTGCAGCAGATATATGCTTTCCTGCGGGTAGTTGCCTGCCACCAAGTAGGCCTCCCGAAAGACCTTAAAGGAGTTGACCAGGCTCAGTATGGTGGTCAGCACCACCGTTGGCAGCAGATTGGGCAGCGTGATAAAGACAAAGGTCTGAAAAGGGGTGGCTCCATCCACCGCTGCCGCTTCATACAAGGGCCGGGGGATGGTCTCCAGACCCGCCAGCCACAGCAGCATATCGTACCCGTTGTTTCGCCAAAGGTAGGTGAAAATCAGCACCCAAAAGGCCGCGCTGCTGCCCATAAAGTCCACGGGCCGGCACCCCAGCCCCACCAGCAAGCCGTTGACCAGCCCCTTGCCGGAGAAAAGCGCCCTCCATAACACAACGATGCTGGCAACAGGGATCGCATAGGGGAGCAGGAGGACGCTTTTGAAAAAGACCGCCCGCCGTTTTGCCGCGCCAAGCAGCACCGCACAGAGCAGGCTGACGGCCAGCAGCGCCGGGATGCAGATGCAGAGAAAGCGGCAGGTGTTGCGGACAGCCAGACGGAACGCAGTATTTTGAAAGAGCGCCCGGTAGTTCCCCCACCCGACGGCCCGGCTGCGCAGCGGGTCCATAAAGCTAGCCCGAACCGTTTCGGCCAGTGGGAACAGATAGAACAGGCACAGCCCCAACAGGCTGGGCAGCAGAAAAGGCAGTGCCTGCCAGCTCTCCCTCCGGCGCAGGCCAGTGACCTTTGGCCGTTTCATCGCCTTCACCTCCCTGCCTACACTGTAGCACAGGGAACCTGAAAAAAACCTGAATACCTTTCTGCCAAAACAGCTTTTAGGTCTCATCCAATTGCGCCAAATGGTCGATTGGTTCGATCTGCGCTTTGATTAATTCTGAATAATACTTCCCAGCTTTCTGCAGTTCCTGATGGGAACCGGATTCGACTAATTCGCCATCTTTTAATACCAGAATGAAATCCGCCAATCGAAGGCTGGAGTATCGATGTGTTATAAAAATGGTAATAGACATTTTTGTTTTCAAGTTAAAGTCGCTGCAATACCGGTCGAAGAGAAAGAGGAACCATTTCTAATTCTACTATCTGCATATTGGCGATTCACATCCTATTCCGTAAATTGCCCTTGTTATAGCACGGATTTCATATCAAAGTGCTCATTCGAGCGAAAACGCGCGTTTCTTTCATCGAAAATCGACGATGCCGACGAGTGATTTCTTGTTCGGTATGTACACAAAAAGTGCTGTGAGAAAACCAAAAGGCTCTCACAGCACTTTTTACAATGATGCGACAAACGGTTGTGGATTCTGCCAATATCACGCCTGTGGGATCGTGACCTGCAGCGTAGCGCCGCCGCCCGGCGTATCCCGGATCGTGATGCTGCCGTGATGCAGCGCCACAAGCTTCTGCGCGATGCTCAGGCCCAGACCCAGGCTGGCATCGCCGGTTTGCGGGTCTGCGCGATAAAACTTTTGGAAAGCCCGTTCCTTATCCGCAATGCCCGGCCCCGTATCGGCCACCGACAGGCAGACCGTTCGCCCCGCCGCCACGGCGGAAAGTTCGATCTGCGTACCGCTGGGGGTGTGCTGAACGGCGTTGGACAACAGAATGGCCATCACCTGCTTCAGCGCGTCCTCGTCTGCCCGAATGGGCGGCAGCGCGCCGTCCGGCAGGCGGAGGGTCAGCCGGTCACCGGCCTTTGCCGCCACCGGCTGCCATGTCTCGTAAACTTCCCAGAGAAAGGCCTCGGTGTCCAGCTTTGCCGGCATGATCTGACGGGCAGCGGTCTCCAGACGGGAAAGGGATAGAAGCTCCTGCACCAGCTGCGCCATCCGGTGCGCTTCTGACAGAATGTTGGCGCGGTATTTTGCCTCCTCGCCGCCGGAAGGCAGCAGTTCGGCGCTGGTGATGATCACTGCCAGCGGGCTTTTCAACTCGTGGCTGGCCGCCGCCAAAAACTCCCGCTCCATCCGCTCGGCCCGCCGGGCGGGCTGCATGGCCCAGCCGGTCAGCGCAAAGGCCAGCGCCCCCAAAGCCAGCACGCCGCCCGCCGCCACCGCTACGTACAACAGTTGCATCCTGCCCCATTCCTGCCGGAAGGTCGCGGCATCCTGAAACAGGTACATCTCGATCCAATTCCCACTGGCCGTGGGGATTGCACAGTATTCCGCAAACCAGAGGGCACTCCCGTCCCGCAGGGTGTATGCCTGCCGGACAACCGTTTTGGCCCACAGGCCGTTCTGCCCATCCACGCTTTGCCGCGCCTCTTCCAGCATTGGTTCGCTGAGAGTGAGCAGCGGTGCGGCATCATCGCCCTGCAGGTAGGGATTCTCGATGGGGGCTCCCTTCTCGAATAAGGCAGGCACCAGGCGGTTTTCCACCGCGCTGCTGTAGATTGCCTTATGGTCGATGGTCTGTGTCTCCAGGATCGGCTGTTCCAGGGCGGAACAGAGGGAGGCGAAGGCCAGCCTATGCTTCTCCTCCAGGGCGTTCTTTCCCTGCCGGGCGGCCACGAAACAGAGGGTAGCCACCACCATGGCGGCAAACAGGATGTTCACCGCTACGATCTTCCACCGCAGAACGTCCAACGGCGCGGCCGATTCAGCGGCCTTCTTTTTCTTCCACAAGGGCATACCCAACACCTCGAACGGTCCGCAGGCTCATCTTGGAGTGGATCTGGGCCAGCCGCCGGCGGAAAAAGCCGATGTAATTGTCCAGAATGGCCTCCTCCACGTCGGCGTCCGCGCCCCATACGCGGGCAAACAGGGTGGCTCGTGCCAGCGCCTGACCCTTGCTTTTCATAAACAGTTCAATCATAAGGCCCAGCTTTTTGGAGACCGCGATCTCCTCCCGGCCACAGGCCAGCAGCAGCGCCTTGGTGTCGTACACCAGATCCCCGTACCGCAGCACCACCAGCTCCTCGATGGGGGCCTGCCGCCGCAGGTTGGCCCGGACACGGGCCAACAGCTCCCGGCTGTCAAAGGGTTTACCCAGATAGTCGTCGGCGCCGGCATCCAGGCAGGTCACCTTGTTTTCCACGGCGGTCAGCGCCGTCAGCATCACCACCGGCGTCATGATCCCCTTGCGGCGGCTTTCCCGCAGGATGTCCGGCCCGCTTTCGCCGGGGAGCATCCAGTCCACCAGCGCCAGGTCGTAGGCGTTCTGCTGCAGATAGTAAGCGCCTTCCTCCCCGTCGGTGCAGGCTTTCACCGTGTAGCCCTCTTTTTCAAGGATTTCGCACAGCATCCGGTTCAGTTTCCGGTCATCTTCGATCACTAGCAAGTTCATGTATTCTACCTCCCGGGGCATATCTCGTAGGCCGTATCAAAAGCGGCAGATTATTTAATTTATAGCACAAATTCTCCCGGAGCGCAACCAAGGCCGGAAAGAGCCGCAGGCGCATTCAGGATTTTTTCAGGTTTTGTGTGGTACAGTGGTATTACCAAAATTGCCAGGGCAGCGGCCGCCTGCGCCGCCGCCCCGTCAGGAGGAATTTGTATGAACCGAATTCGATCACGGCTTGCGCCGCTGGCCGCCCTCATGGCTTTGCTGCTGGCGCTGGCAGGGTGTTCCGCCGCTCCTTCAACCGAGGAGCCGGGAACGGCCTCCCAAACGAAGTACGCCACGGGAAAATACACCCAGACGGAGGTCACCCCCGCGGTGGACAGCGGCTTCGCTCCCGCCAAGCTACAGATGCTGGACGGCGTTCCCACGTTATCGCTGTATAATGACGCCCAAAACACCGCAGCGGCGTTTTCCTGGACGGGGGATGGCTGGGAAACCATCGATCCCTCCACCGTACAAGCCTTTCTGGACGGGCTGGACAAAACGCAGGTGGAAACGCTGACCGCCTGTTACGGCGGCAGCGGCCGGTGGTGGGTGGCCGCCGCCGAGACCGGCGGCGCGTTGACGCTCTACCGCGTCGATTCGCAGGGAAGCGTCCGCACAGTGTTGACAGATACGCCGCCTGCCGGCGGCACCGCGCCCTACATCACCGACTTTGCCGCCGCCCCGGGGTATGCGGTCGTCTGCCTGGCGGACGGCGCAGGAAGCTGTGTTCTGCAGATTGTGGACGGGCAGAGCGGGGATATTTCCGCCACGATCCGTCCCAGCGTTGTGGATTATACCTTTGCGGTATCGGGCAACCGGCTGTATCTGCGCAACCGGAATGCCGGAACGATGGATGTCTATGCGCTTCCTTCCGGTGAAAAGGCCGATTCCTTTGCGATTGTTCCTGAGGCACAGGAGGTGGCCGCCTATGCGGTGGACGGCGAGAACCAGCAGATCGTTTTCCTCACCATGGACGGAGTTTTTCAGGCGGGCTTTGGTTCCTCGGTCAAGCAGGCCATGGTGCAGGAAAAAGGCTTTGTCTACGCCGCACCGCAGACCACCGACTATGAGATTCTCCCGCTGGGGGATGCCGCCTTCCTGGTGTCCTGCCTGCAGAACGGCGCGCCGCTGACTGTCCTGATCCGGTTGGACGCCACCCTGCCCACACAGGCAGCGCAAAGCCTGTATATTTGGGCGCTGGAGGACAGCGATGTCATCCGCAGCGCCGCCGCGGTCTTTGCCAACCAGTACCCGGATTGTGACGTTCAGTTGGAATTTGGCCGCGATGCCACCAGCCAGGCCCTTTCCGACGAGGATATCATCAAGAATCTAAACACCCGTCTGCTGGCCGGTGAAGCGCCCGACGTGCTTTTTCTGGACGGCCTGCCCATCCGTTCGCTGATGGAGAAAGGTGTGCTGGCGTCGCTGGATGGTGTTGTTTCGATGGACGGATACTATGAAAACATCCTGACCGCCTACTCGCTGGGCGGCAGGCCCTACGCCTATCCGTCGGTGTTCCGCGCGCCGGTTTTTGTAAGCGGCAGCAGCGAGATCAACGTGGATGACTACGCCTCGCTGGCGTCGCTGGCCGCGCTCTATCAGGAGCAAAGCCTGATTTTTAACACCTCCTACGAGGATATTTTTGATTCCTTCTATATTGCCTCCAGCGCCGGGCTCTTCCCGGAGGAGAAGCGCATTGACGAGGACGCGCTGCGCGCATTCCTGCAATCCACCAGAGAGATGATCGATGGCCAGCAGATCACCGCCCAAACCAACGAGTATGTGATGGCCAGCGGCAACGGACAGAGCGTGGCCCAGTCGGAGTTTGCCATGAGCCTGATCAAGGTGGCCGAGGGGAGTTACCCCTGCGGTACCGGCGTTGTAAGCAGCCGTTCCGACGCGCTGAAGCTGTTTTGGAGCTACCCCGCCGTTGCCATCCGGCCGCTGCCCGGCAGCGGCTTTGAGGCCAAAGAGATCGTTTCCATCCCGGCTAACGCCGCCAACCCCACACTGGCAAAAGCTTTTGTCCAAATCATGCTGACAGACCCCGTTGTGCAGTTGAATTCCCTCTACAAGGGCTTCTCGGTACAGCGGGATGTGGAAAACGCCTATCTGGCGCAGACCATCGCGGACGGGGAGCAGACCTACGCCGCCGACCCGCTGACCTGCGATTGGGATTCCCTGATCGAAGAGCTGGGCGCGCCGTCCGTCAGCTCTGCCACGATTTATGATGTAACGCATGAGGCTGCGTTTGACTACTACGGCAACGAGATCGACCTGGACACCGCCGTCCAGCGCATCGAGGAAAACCTGGGACTCTATTTTTCCGAGCAGCAATAAGCAAAGCAGTAGCAGCATCGCCGAATCATTCTACTTGGCATTATAGCGGCGTTGTGTGGATGCTTTTCAAATGGCGATTTTCAAAGTCTTACTGCTATAATTTAATTTCTTTTTTCTTACGTTTACAAACCGTCCGCTGTTTTCTCCTTACCCTTCGGGGTGATAGAAGAAAATGGCCCCGGAAATTTATCAAGGCATTGTTGCATACCAATCCGGTGATTCAACCGCAGCATGGACACTCGTTCAAAAATTCACATGTTTTTCTTTACAATTTACATTCCGAAATACCTCATTGCGTCTGTCCTGCTTCCGTTTACATGTACCTCTAAGTGCAAATGGCTGCCTGTGGCTCGCCCAGTGTGGCCGACATAACCGATGACCTGCCCGGCCTGCACTTGTTGGTCGGTGGTGACACAAATGCTGGAGCAGTGTGCATATAGTGTTTCCAGTCCGCCGCCGTGGTCGATTTGGATGTAGTAGCCGTAACTGCCGCCCCAGCTGTCAAGACTGTTGGCAACAGTGACGGTGCCATCTGCGGCGGCAAGGATGGGTGTGCCCTCGGCACAGGCAATGTCGGTGCCAGTGTGGGAACTGACCTCTCCAGTGATTGGGTCTACACGGTGACCGAACTGCGAGGTAATCGTACCCGCAACCGGCAGCGGCCACTGCAGGGTGCCTGTGGGGGTGCGAGTGCTGTCCGGGTTCATAAGTTCTCCACCGCCCTGTGCAAAACCGCCGAGCAATTCTGTCCACAGTTCCTCATACTGCGGGTCTTGCAGGAGTTGCAGATAGGAGTTCTGGCGGGTGGTGAAATGATAATCTGCCGCCATCTCGTCGGGTGTTTTGTGGGTCAGTTCGATTACGAGGACGGTTTCGGTTATCTCCGTGGTGGTAGGATTGCCTTCCTCGTCAGTAGTTTCTATAACAGCGGTTTCCGCACGGGTAGCGTAGTCCACTGCGTTCATTGCCCACATAGTTTCCCGCAGTTTATCCACCTGTTCCTCTGTCAGCGCCGCAACAGGTGCGCCTTGTTCATTTCCTGATACATACGAAGAAAAGACCGCCAAGACATCTTGCCAGCGGATGTAGTATACATCATCGTTGGCGGTAATGTCTTGGCGGTCGTGCTGTACCGTGTCGGAGATTTCTTCCAGTCTGTCGCGGTATTCTTCCGTCAGGGTTTCTACGGCTTCGCGCACGGTTACGGACGCTGCGTTGGGGGCATCGGCGGCAAAGAAAATGCCGTAAGCCGAGCCGGACACAAACGCCACAAGGCTGATTACGATAATAATACTAAGCGCCACGCTGATGCCTACGGCAATGGTCGCAACAAGGCTGTGGAGGCTGGCGAGAAAGTGTCGTATGGCCGAGCGTACCGCTGTAACCGTCCTGCGGGTATTGCTGGCAGCTTTCTGGATAGCAAGCTGTACTTGGCGGGTGCGGGTCTGCATCTGCGCTTGGGTCGTCACACTGCGCACAGTTTCATTTGCGGCGGTTCGCAGTTGGCGCTGACCTTGTGTCACGCCGCAAATGTCGCGCGGCGCGGTTTTGGCGGTGATGGCTTTTTCTTTCGCCCGCTGTCGGGGCAAATCTGCCCCACGGCGCGGGCGTTGCGCCGCATCGGGCAGCGTGCCGCACTCGGCTTGTTTCGGGCTGACACCGCGCTCACTGGCGGCGTGGGCGTGGGCGGCAGCTTCCTTTTGGCGGCGCTGTCGGGCTTGGGTTTCTGCCAATTTCCGCCCCTGATGCCACACAAAAGCTGCTGCCTGTTCCGCCGCCGAACCTGCAAGGTCTGTCGGTTCCGGCTGTCGGGGGTCGGTGTCATTTTCCCGCGCGACGGTACGGGACTGCTCCTTCGTTTTTCGCCACGCCGCTTTTAGGGCGGCTTTCGGTATCGTCCCCGCCGTACTTTTGGGGGTGCGGTTGCGGAGGATTTGTTTATTTTCTTTTGGCGTTCTCATACTCTCACCTTGCTTCGGTTATACGCTTTGCCACAACGACCACCCTGCTGTTCTTGCCGGAATCATCGCAAGTGGACAGCGTAAGCAGCTTGTCCCCATAAGCAGCCGTCACGCCGGTGTCGTACAGGGCAGCGCCCTTGCAGGCGTCCACATAGGCGGCAAACTCCTGCGGTGTTTCGGCATCGGTACATTGATAATAGGCGAACAGGTTCTCAGCCTCGCCCCGAAATACCGCCATCACGGTATATTCTGCCTGTGCCGTCAGGGTATCAAATCGGATAATTCTGTGCTGCTCCCAAAAGGATTCGCGCTTGTATTGCAGTAAATCAGAGAACATAGTGCCGTTCTTCATGTTGTGTCCGTACACAAGGATGTTGTCGGATGGCGTTTGCAGGTCGCAGTTTGCCTGCACATACGGGCAGCCGTGCGGGGAGTCAGCTTTTTCAAAGTTGTGCTTTAGGTAAAAGTCGGGGTCATGCTTTGACTGCATGACCGGGTAGTTGATGTTGGTTCCGTCAATCTGTATCCACCCGGCGAGGTCGCTGTTTTGCGCGTACAGCGCCTGATACTGCGGCAAAAAATCATTCCCCCGTGACGCGGCGTCATCGGGGAATTCTTCTGTCTGCGCGGCAAGCTGCCGATATATTCGGCTTTGCGTACAGGAGTCGGCGGCATAGCGGGCAATACCTGCGGTACTTGCAAGAAAAACAGCGGTAAGGGGTAAAATCAGGAAGCGGTAGAATTTGAACATAGGGTGTCCTTTCTCGGAATCGGTTTGCAAAGTAAAAACGGACGATGTATAATACAGATATGTTTTACGACTGCGGGGTGTTATGATGAATTTGTATCTCAGTGCGGCGGAATACGATTACCACACGCTGCTCAAGGTAGCCGAGATGGCAGGGCTTGCGGGAATCATCGGTTTTCATGAGGCCGGGGACGGCTATCTGGTGACCTTCCCGCAGGGGGAAAATGTTCAGGCTTTGATAGATGACTATAAGGGACGGCTGCGGGATTTGGAAAACAATATTTGGCAGCATTAAAACAGGTATATAAATCGGAATTTGATGAGGTGACTTTGTTGGAGAAAATCATTGAATATATTGAGCAAAAGTATAACCCTCTTTCCATCATCCTTTATGGCTCATATGCGAACGGAACAAACAATCTGAACAGTGATTTTGACGCATTGGTTATTTCTTATGACCATGAGCAATTCCATGACACATCTTTCGTTAACGACATTCAGTTGGATGTTTTCGTATATCCTGCTTCTTATTTTGATGGAGAATTTGATTGCAATAATTTTATCCAAATTTTTGATGGAAAGATTATTGTGGATAACGAGGAACGAGGAAAAACGCTCCAAATGAAGGTGCTTTCGTATCTACAAAATCGTCCCCAAAAAACAAAAGCAGAAATGGATGCAAATGTCGACTGGTGCGTCAAGATGCTTGCGCGAGTAAAACGATACGATGCTGAAGGGATGTTTCGATGGCATTGGGTGTTGATTGACAGTTTAGAGATATTTTGTGATATCCAGCAGCATCCTTATTTGGGACCAAAAAAGGCATTGAAATGGATGGAGAAAAACCATCCCAGTGCTTTCGTTTGCTACAAAAATGCACTTGATAATTTCAGTATAAATAGCTTGGAAAACTGGATTGCATATATAAAAAACGCTAATGGTACAACTTAATATATTCCAGTTTGTCGAACTGAATATAAGGATGATCCGTCTGCGGTATGGGAGCATCCCCACACCGCAGATACTTATCATCCGCCCATGCAGACCAGTATGAGATTCCTGTAAAAAATACCACCTATGTTCTTAAAACAACCACCTATCGAGCATCGGTAGAAATCGGTTCTTGATTTTCCTATACTGTAACCGTAGCGAGGAGGTGAACCGATGCAAATTGAAATCAAGATAGACGAAAAATGCAAAGAGCCAAAAATCATCGTGATGACGGACAAAATGACCGATGAAGTCAATGCAATCATAAAAAGACTGTCAGACGAGCAACCGCAGGTCATTGCCGGCTTCAGGGACGATGTGGTCGAGGTTCTGGAACCGTCTGAAATCTACCGTGTTTTTGCCGAATCAGGTAAGGTGTTTGCCGAGACAAATCACGGCGAGTATGCGCTCCGCCTGAGGCTATACGAGGCGGAACAACGGCTTGACAGCAAGACTTTTGTCCGAATATCAAACTCGGATATTATCAATCTGAGAAAGGTCAAGAGCTTTGATTTGAGCTTTGTCGGGACAATTTGCATCACGCTTTCAAACGGTACGGTTACTTATGTTTCACGGCGATCCGTTGCCAGAATCAAACAACTGTTAGGAATATGAGGTGGCAGAAATGAAGAAAAAACTGATTGGACGAGGTGTAATTGGTTTCCCTGTTGGCATTGCAATCGGATATGTCATTACGGTGATTATCTCAATCTGCATTGGGGATGGCTTCTTCTATCCGGTCACTCCGGAGCTTGTGAATAAAATGGGGAGCGAACTAAATGCAGTTCTCATTCAAACCGGTCTGAGCGGAATAATGGGCACAGGCTTTGCAATGGCTTCGGTTATTTGGGAGATCGATTCGTGGAGCCTTGCAAAGCAAAGCGGGATTTACTTCGCAATTGCTTGCGTGATCATGTTCCCTATCTCTTATTTTGCCAACTGGATGCCCCATTCGACCGCTGGAATTCTGTCTTATGTAGGCATATTCGTAGCGATCTTCCTCGCTGCTTGGGTAACTCAGTATTCTGTGTGGAAAAGGAAGATCAAAAAAATGAACGAAGGCATTAAGGATAATAACGATATGAATTGATCCCGCCGTTCTGCATCCTGCGCCTTGTTTTAACAACAGAATAAACCACACACATAGCCGCTTGGTTTTCAAAAGAAATCAGGCGGCTATTTCTATTTTGAAGGAGGTGTTCGCTATGAACGAAACAGATTACAACGCTCGCCTTTATGAGAAAATGAAAGCCGAGCAGGACAAATATCGGGACTGGCTACTGCATCAGGAGCCGTCCGAAATTCTCAATCATACCTACGAATGCCACAAAGCGAAACAACGAACGCTGTTTGACAACTTCCAGTTTGTAGCATCCCTGTGGACCGCTTCGGCGGTCCTCTATTTTTGTGTTGCATGGCTTTACTCCCTTTTCTCAGATGGGTTGGTCGACATCAATTTATATAGCTTAGTATTTTTGGGGAAAGAATTTGTGAAAGGCACGATGTTGCCCGCACAGCGAATCAGCCCGCAGCCTGCGGGGACGTTGGTGACGTAGCCCAGCTGGTTGTCGGAGATGTTCAGCAGCTTCGCCAGTTCCGCGCGGTCGGTGGCGCTCTGGTTCAGCATTACCAGAAACTCCGAGTTTGCCAGCATCAGGCGGGCGGTGTCGGAGCGCAGCAGTTCGTCCACATTCTGCGTCAGCCCGGTCACAAGTCCGTTGTACTTGCGGATGCGTTTCCACAGCTTGTAGAAGAAATTGGCGCTGTACTCATAGCGGAACAAAAATACCGATAGGTCAGACTCTTTCGAGCCTTTCGCCCCGGTCCACACCGTGCAAGCAGCTTTCACTGCACACGGCGTTCCATGGGATAAGTTTTTCATTGTTAATGCAGTCACTTTCAAAGTAAGGATTATATATATTTTTTATTGCTGCGTGACAACTTTGAACACTATGCTGGCAGACAGGAATGATAGCTGAACACGCATACGGATTTTTTGATATAGGAATCAGTTTCAATTCTTCAATACAGATTTCATACATCACGGGTTGCTATGCGGCATAGAAAGTAGAATCATCACGCAACAAAATGTTGCTAAAATGCGCATTGCCTTGTATAATATGGATATAACTTATTTGAAAGGTGGGCTGGACATATGAAGTATATTTTGATGCACCGTGAAACTGTCGTTGCCGTGCTGAGCGTCAATGACATCAGCGGCACGGTATACCGTGTAGACGATGTGCTGCAACCTGCTCACCTGCCGATTGGACTATACGCCCCCGACCACAAGGAGCTTGCCAAGAATCTGAATCTTTGGTTGGCCGGACGTACCATCCCTGCCAGCCGTTCGGGATTTCACCGTGCGCTGGAGGATTTGCAGGTTCAGAAGAAGTTACAGCTGTCCGCCAGCACTTTGATGATGAAGTGCTTTGCACTAAGCCTGTCCGATCAATACTGGCTCAATCCTGCAGAACAGCCACTGGAATGGAGCAAGGTCAATTTCTATAATAATGATTTT
>OOAJ01000282.1_pt1 | contig 39582 bp, 39 predicted proteins | sample 1671241 | NCBI WGS metagenome assembly OOAJ01 (sample SAMN06348136, study PRJEB24527) | human gut metagenome | biome: human gut; feature: ankylosing spondylitis patient; material: feces | host: Homo sapiens | place: China | collected 2015-10
TATAGTACATATCATGATAAAAATAATATTTTTTAAGATTTAATATATACTATTGATGAATAAATTAACCTTGATAGTTTATAGATAAATATGCTTTAAAGTAAGATAATTATTTTAGGAGGTATGTTTATGACAAATGATGAATTAGATAATAGATTAATAGGAATAAATATTGCTTATTATAGGAAATTGAAAAAATATACACAGATGCAATTAGCTCAAAAAACAAATATCAGTCTAAGCTATATGGCAAAAATAGAAAGTGGTTTAGTGACAGGTTGTGTATCTTTACCAGTATTGTATAAAATATCTAAAATTTTAGAGGTTAGTTTAGATAAGTTAGTTAATAAAAATTAATATAAAATAGCAGGTGCTAATATACAAGACCTGCTATTTTTTTTGTTAAAATATATTCATAAATTTATTTGATAGAAGGTTAATATATGAGTGATTTTGTCAAGCAGTTTATAAATGATAAATATAAACAAATAGATATATGGAAGGAGAGCGATAAGAGTAAGATTGTTTTGGCATATGATGAGTCAGATAGACAAGTATATGTTATAAAATATCTAAAAAATAAAGATGTTCCTTATCAGGAATTGAAAAAAATAGATAATAGGATACTTCCTAGGATTTATTATATTTTTGATGGTGATGAAGAAATAATTTTAGTGGAAGAATATATCTGTGGTATAACTTTAAATGAATTGATAGAGCAAAAAAAATATATATCTGATGAAGAAATACAAGATATTTTAGTACAATTATGTAAGGGATTGAAGAATTTACATCAAAGGGACATTATTCATCGTGATATAAATTTGAATAATATTATGCTTACAAATGATAGTATTGTTAAATTAGTAGATTTTGATACGGTGCGTATTTTTAAGTATGACCAGAATTTTGACACGACATATTTGGGGACAAAAGGTTTTGCACCGCCAGAACAATATGGTTTTAGTCAAACTGATGCTAGAACAGATATATATGCTTTAGGTATGACGATAAAAAAATTACAGCCCAAATCTAATTTACTGCAAAAGATAATAGCTAAAGCAACACAATTAGACCCAGAAAATCGCTATCAATATGTAGAGGAAATTTTAAATGAAATTGAAGATGAATATAAATTTGAGCAAAAACAGAATAGATTGACTTTAAAGCAAATCGAAATAATGTTGAATGATAAATTTAACTTATTTGAGATACCTATGCCTGTACAAGAAAAAGATTATCCGTTTGATTTTAATAAGATACCTTTTTATACTCCAATCAGTATGGTTGATGATTTAGATTATGAAAGTGTAGAAGAAGCTCAGAAGGCTATGATAGAGGATTTTGATAATAATGTATTTTCGTTGATGAAAGAATATATCAAGGATATATTAGAAACATATAAAATCTATCAGTTAAAGAAATATTATACGTACTGTGAAAATGAGCAGAATTATTATTTTAAGGTAAATAAAGAAATAGAGCGTATTATAAATTTAATGGTAAAGCGATTTAAATTGGATTTGCCGGAGTATTTAAAGCATTTTAATTATGTGCCTAGTTTTACTAGACTTTCAGGAAAACAAGATGAACAGATGTATCATCTTTGGCAGTTAAAGCATTTAGAAGAAACAAATTATGTAGAAGAGATAAAGAAAGAATTTATAGATAGAATACTAGCTTATGATGCTGAGCGATTTTTTATATATGTAACGCAATACTTAAAAAAAGATATAAACTTAGAAGAATTGACGATAGTTGATGACAAGACAAATGAAGAAAAAAAGGTCTATCATTTTAATTTTGATACTTTAGCACAATGTTTCTTTGAAGAATTATTAAAGAGTACAGAATTTATTATTAAAGATAATCCTTTTTTACAAGAAGATGTAGAAGGCGTATTGATTAAGTATTATTTACCAGAATTAAAAGAGGCTTTAAAAGTAAAGACTAATGAAATCATGACGTTTTTAAAAGAATATAACTAAATTTAAATTATGATAAATAGCCTTAGATATTAGTATCTTAAAGGCTATTTTTTTATGTAAAATGGCTTAAATTGTTACTATTAATACGAAAAAGCAGTTAAATTATCCCTATGGGACAACAAAGAAAGTTCTATTTTTATTATATTGTTATTAAAGATTAATACATATTATAAAAGGAGCGAATATTTATGTTTAAGTATTGTACAAATTGTGGTAGCAAGATGCCAGCGGATAATTTATTTTGTACTAATTGTGGTATGAAATTTAATCAAGAGAATAATTATAATGTAAATCCACAAAATAATTTTAATACTTCAGTGCAAAATACTAATTATCAGCAAAATGCAAATAGAATGGTTAATACTAATATGCAGATGAGAGCACAGAATAATTATCAGCAAAGTCAGATGCAACAACATAATCAAATGATAAATAATCAAGCAATGAATAATAATCAAATGGGTATGAACGAATTTAACATAGGTAAAAATTATTTGCAAATGAATATGCCATTGCCAAATTATGCACAAGCTATAAATTATCTGCAAAAAGCAGTGAACATGGGAGTGAAAGAAGCTTCTATTTATTTGATGATTGCACATCTTTATCAAAATATCGATATGTTAAAACAAAATAGTATGTATATAGCAGAACATACAAATGGAATGAACTATATTCAGCCAATACAAAATGCAAATTATGGTAATAATTTCGCAAATGGATTAAATGGTAATATGATGGCAAATAATTTTAATAATAGAGCCAATAATATGCCAAACAATCAAGCAATGGCTAATCAACAAATACCTAATAATATGAATAATAACCAAAACAATCAAGAAAGTGGTTTAAAAACTTTTGGCAAATATGCAGCAGCCGCTGCTGTAGGGGCGATGGCTAGTTCTCTTTATCATAATGCAACAGCGGAAGCTTCTAGTGGTCATCATAGTTCTTCATCTAGTACAGAACAACCAGCACCAACAGAATACATTCCAAATGAAACAGTTCAGCCAGTTCAAGATTATATCGACCCAATGTACGCAAATTCAGTGGATAATATTCAAGCTTATAGTGATCAAGTAGTGTCAGATATGAATAATGTGGTAGCACCTGAAATCATGAATAGTAATGTAGTGGATAATATCCAAGCTTATGATGAAAATATTATTCCTGATAATATGCAAAATAATAGTGAAATGCAAAGTAGTGAAGAAATGCTACAAGAAAATCCTGTAGATAGTATTCAAGCTTATGATGAAACTAATACTCAAGATGATACATCAAATAGTGAAGACACATCGGCAGATTATGAAGAAGAAGAATACACAGAAGAAGACTCTTTTGGCAATTTTGATGATGAGGATGAAGATAGCTTCTTTTGATTATTAGTCGTCAAAATGAGAGGTGAGCATTATGCAAAATTTATATTGTCCTAAATGTGGTCAAAGTTTAAACGGAAATACTAATTTAAAATTTTGCCCTAAATGTGGAGCTAAAATACAAACTAATATTTCTGGGAATAATAAAAAGCAAGACGATATAGATAAACTGATGAATTCAGATTTTATACAAATGATAAAGCGAGATTATTTTTCTTATACAGGAAGATTAAATCGCAAAATCTATTTTATACGCAGTTTAGTTTTAGTAGTTATAGAATGTATACTTTTTGTGTTAATTGATGAATTAGATACTAGGTCAGATGATTTTAGTTTAATCTTGATGTTATTGAGCTTTATACTTTTATGTTTATGTATAGTAGCTGATTTTATGCTGGATATGAGAAGATTTCATGATTTGGATAAATCGGGATATTTTGCTTTATTATCACTTATACCAGCGATAACACCTTTTCTCTATTTATATTTATTTTTGATGCCAGGTACAAAAGGTGCTAATCAATATGGTAATGACCCTTTAGAAAATACGTACTGAGTAATAGTTGTTGATAGTAAAATGAGGAGCGGTTTTTATGCATAGATTAAAACAGAGATATTTAATGGTATTCATAGTGTTACTTACTTTATCTAGTGTGATGTTTTCTGGTTGTAGTTTATTGGAAGATAAACATGTAACTTTAGTTAAAGAGGGTACAATGGAAATTGTTCCTAATGTAAAAATAGGTAAGGCTTTTGACCAATTTTTCAGCGATGGTAAATGGGAGTATTTTGTGGCTACAGATAATTCAAAAGTTGTAGAGTTCACAGGTACATGTCGTTGGCAGGATAAACCAGCAAAAGCTAAAGTCCAATTTGTCATTTTAAATGATACAAGATTTCAGCTTTGGACAATTGAGATAAATGGCGACAATATGCGTGATTCTGATGCTATCGCTGTAATGAAGAAGATATTAACTCAATATCATGCAAAGTAAATTTAAAATTGAAACGTACAGAAATGAGGAATAGATATGAATATTTGTAGACAATGTCAAAAACAATTTGATGATAACGTGCTTTTTTGTCCAAGTTGTGGCAATAAATTAGAAAAACAAAATGTACAAGTAGTAAATAATATTATTTGTCAAAAATGTGGAAATGCTTTAACTAGTGCAGATAAATTTTGCCCTAAATGTGGTGAAAAAACACCAGCATTTTATCAGACACCAATGGTCAATAATATGAATACTAATGTAGTAAATAATAATCAACCAATACAGCCAGTAAATCAGCCATATCAGCAAAATATGAATACAAATTTTAATGTAAATAATAGCAATAATAGTGCTGATGGTATTTTAAATAAAATAAAAAATGAATATTTTTGTTTTGAAGGTAGAATAAATAGAAAATTTTATATAACACGCAGTTTGATAATCGCAGTTGTAGTAATGGTACTTTATTTTATCATCTATGCAGCGACAACAGATATTTTTGGTATAATGTCCGATTTTGGCATGATGTTAACTTTAATAGTGCAATTAGTGGGAACTGTAGCGGGTATATCTTTAAACATTAGAAGATTTCATGATTTTAATAAATCAGGCTGGTGGATATTGATTTTTATGGTACCATTTGTAAATCTTTATTTTAGCATTAAATTGTTATGTATTAGAGGCGATGTGGGTGCTAATAATTATGGAGCAGATCCATTTTGATGAGAGGTAAATGAAATGAGTAAATTTTGTTTTAAATGTGGTGCCCCAGTTAATGATGGTGAAAAATTTTGCCCTAAATGTGGTACTAATTTAGGAGTATCAACAAGTCCACAGATACAGCCAAATACAAATAGTAATAATATAAACAATAACAATAGTAATAATAATAAAATGAAAATAATAATAGCTATTGCAATTGTAGTCGTTATCATTCTAGGCAGTGGTCTGGGATATTTTCTCTATCAAAAACATGAAAAGGATACACAGATAAATACAAATACTAATACATTGGTGGAAACGGCAAAAGCTACTGACGATACGTATCAACAGCAAAAGCAAGATGATGAAAATCTAAAAAAAGCTAATGATATATTAAAAAATAAAAATACTAATTATAAAGTCAGTGCTGTATCGACAATTGATGATAATGGTTTCTTTGGTTTGATGACAGGAAAGGGATTGAGATTTATCATTTATGATAAAAAAGATGATATGATAGCTACTATTCCTTTTAACAAAGAGTTATTAAATCCTAAAAAGTATGCTAATACGGATAGAGCGCTCTATTTTGATATGAGTGTAGAATATGATAATGTAAATAGCAAAGATAAAAAGGCTGGATACTGGAGTGGTTCTACACATACCATTCCTATAGAAATCTATAGTGAAGAAAAAGATGGTGTTTTATCTCCTTTGGGAATAATGACTTATTATGGAAATAACAAAGGAAAATACGATGAGTATTTGTATGAAATGCAAAATGTTAATTTAGCTAATTTAGTAATTCTTCATGGCGATAGTTTGAGAGTGGATATCACAAATAGAAATATAGACCTTCCATAAATAGAAAATATTTATCATAGGGATTGTACTTATATTAACTTAATAAATATGAATATAGGTACAATCTTTATGAAAAACTTACATATTAAGGCATAACTAATACTAATAAGGTGATTATTGGTATGAATATGAATTGTAAATATCTTAGATAATGAGATAATTTTATTAGTATGTATGAGAGGGGTAATATTTTTGTGTTTGAATCTGAATATAGACAAATTGGAGCTAAGATAATGTATTTTCGAAAGATGAAGAAATACACACAAGAAGAATTGGCGTTTAGAGCGTCAATTAGTGCCTCATATTTATCAAGAATAGAACGTGGTGTTTATAAAAAAGGTTTGCCAATATCTACACTTATGAAGATTGCAAAAGCTTTGGAAGTCGAATTAAGTGCCATTTTTGAAAAATGATGATAGCTGATAAAAATAAAATAATATATACATAAAAAAGCAATATCTGTTGTTGAAGGTTAAAACTATAGATATTGCTTTTTATTTGTAAATATAAATAAATGATATTTTTTTATTTTATAAATTGGGATAATTAAGCTGAAAAAATAACTAAATAATCCATTTTATTGTCCTGCTAGTACAACTAAATTGATAAATTTTTCGCTAGAATAAATTTAAAGAATATAGCAGAAGGTGATTTTATGGTAGATTTTTCAGCACAATATAGATTGATTGGGGCAAGAATAGCTTATTTTCGCAAATTAAAAAGATATACACAAGAAGAATTAGCATTTAGAGCTTCAATAAGCACATCATATTTATCAAGAATTGAAAGAGGAATTTATAGTAAAGGAGTACCGATATCTACATTAATGCAAATAAGTAAAGCTTTGGATATTGATATTAAATTGTTATTTGAAGAAAAAATTTAGAGAAAAGTAAATAAAAAATATAGAAAGATATAATAGCTTTAAACTCAAAAAAGATATGATATAATATAGATTAATATCTTATGTAGAAGGTGGCTATTTATAATGAGCGAAAATTGTAATCATGATTGTGCAAGTTGCGGTACGACTTGTGGAGAACGTACAGCTCCTCAAAGTTTATTAGCACCAAACAATCCAAGTTCAAATATTAAAAAAGTAATTGCTGTAATGAGTGGTAAAGGTGGCGTTGGTAAATCCTTAGTTACTTCTATGATGGCAGTAACAATGCAACGTCGTGGCTATAAAACAGCAATTTTAGATGCTGATATCACAGGTCCATCTATACCAAAAGTGTTTAATCTTAAAGAAAAAGTAACAGGAACACAAGAAGGAATGACACCAGCACAGACAAAAACTGGTATAAAAATTATGTCTACAAATTTGATTTTAGATAATGAAACAGATCCTGTTGTTTGGCGTGGCCCTATTATTGGTGGAGTAGTAAAACAATTTTGGAGCGATGTAAACTGGGGTGAAGTAGATTATATGTTTGTGGATATGCCTCCAGGAACAGGTGATGTACCACTTACTGTATATCAATCTTTGCCAGTTGATGACATAATCGTAGTTACAACACCACAAGAACTCGTATCTATGATTGTAGAAAAAGCTGTGAATATGGCTGGATTACTCAGCGTGCCAATTATTGGTATTGTAGAAAATATGTCTTATTTTGTTTGCCCTAATTGCAATGAAAAACATTATATTTTTGGTAAATCAAAAGTAGAGGAAGAAGCTAATAAATATGGTATAAAACATACAGCTACACTTCCAATAAATCCAAGTTTAGCCCAAAAATGTGATGAAGGTAGCTTTGAAACTTTTGAAGGCGATTTTCTAAATTCTTTAGGTAGCATTTTAGAAGGAAAATAATTCATAAAAATAGAATTTAATAAGTAAACTAAAAAGTCTTTCTGTTTAAGCAGAAAGACTTTTTTTATAAAAAATATTTAAGATTAGAGGGAGTAAAATGAGTCAGCAAGTATATTTACCAAGTTATAGCATTGGTGAAGATGTATATAAGAGAGTACCTCAAATCTGCAGTAATTATGGCAAAACGGCAATTGTAATTGGCGGTGAAATTAGTTTAAGTAAAGTAAAAGATAAATTGCTTACTGCGATGAAAGGGACAGATATAAATTTATTGGATTTTATTTGGTATGGAGGTAATGCTACACGAGAAAATATTGAACGATTAAAAAATATGAAAACAGTGCAAATGGCAGATATGATATTTGCTGTTGGCGGTGGTAAAAGTATGGATACATGCAAAGCTTTAGCAGATATGCTGAAAAAGCCAGTATTTACATTTCCGACAATAGCATCAAATTGTGCTCCTGTTACAGCTTTATGTATTTTATATGGCAAAGATAAAGTAGAATTTTATGATGCACAAAAACCGGCTATTCATTGTTTTATAGATACGAAAATCATAAGTAATGCACCTATAAAATATTTGCGTGCTGGCATTGGTGATGCTTTATCTAAACAATATGAAGTTTGTTTTAATACGAGAGGTAGAGTTTTAAATCACACAAATAATTTAGGGGTACAAATAGCAAAAGATTGCTCAGAAAGATTACTAAAATATGGAGTAAAGGCATTAGATGATGCTCAAAAAAATATTATATCTGATGAATTTATTCAGACTGTATTGACGATTATTGTAAATACAGGATTAGTTTCTGTTTTAGTAAATTTAAATTACAATAGCAGTTTGGCTCATTCACTTTATTTAGCTAGTGTGAAAATACCAGATTGTAAAAATCATATGCATGGTGAGATTGTCAGTTTAGGTGTATTATTATTATTACTTGTAGATAAGCAATTAATACAGGCAGAGAAAGTATATGATTTTAATCAGAAACTAGATTTACCTACTTCTTTAATAGATGTAGGGATAAAAGATGTAAAACAAATAATTGATTTAATTTTACAAGATAAATATTTAAGTTTTGCTCCATATAATATCACAAAAGAGATGATAAAAGAAGCAATAGATATGCTCGAAGCCTTAAAGCATAAGAAAACTTTTTGAGTTCTAAAATATTTTGATATATAATATATGTATTGGTTTTTCACGAAAGTTGTAAGATAAGTAATAGATTATTTTTTATCAAGAATGAGAAAAAATATTTTGCAGTAGTGAGTGTACTCTGATTGTGATATACTAATAAAAGATTAAGTTATTACGCCATTAATAATAGAAAGGGATTTGCATGATAGAATTACCAAGCATTCAACAATTAGAAAATTTTATTATTTATAGCAAAGTAAAAGATATAGCAACGGCAGCTAGAGAAGCAAATGTTACTCGTTCGGCATTTAGTTTTCAAATGAAAAAATTGGAAGAAATAGTTGGTACTCAATTAGTTGTTCACGGAGAAAATACAATAGAACTTACTAAAGAAGGTCAAATCTTCTTAGCTAAAGCGGAAAAAATCGTATCGGAATTAAAACAATCTTTAAGTGAAATGAAAAAATTAGCTGGAGAAGAAGTTTCTTTATCTGTAGGTGCGTTGATGTCTTTAGGTGATGTATTTATCAATCAGCACTTAACTTATTTTAAAAAATACAACACTAATATAAAGATTAATGTTTATAATTTAGAAGCAAAAGAATTGATAAATCAGTTAGAAGCAGATAAATTAGATATAGTATCATCATTTTCCTTAAAGGATTTACAAGATGATGAATATGAAAATATATTTTTCTGTGATGAAGAAATGGTTTATTATGCTCCAAATATTGAGCATTTAGGTAATATTATCAATGTAGAAGAAATCGCTCAATATCCAATGGTACAGTATTCTCCATATTATTTAATGAATGCTACTATAAAGAATTATTTTAATAAATTAGGTTGTCATCCTCAAGTGGAAGCTTGGTTTGCTACTCCATATACGATTATGCATTATTGTCAACAAAATCAGGTGGGGGCTGTATTGCCAAAACGCTTGTTAAATGCTATGGGATTTTTTGATGGTTATTATGATATAGAACCAGATTTTACTTTAAAATGCCATCTATTGTATAAAAAAACAAATCCAAAATATAAATATATAAAGATTTTCATTGATTATATCAATACTTTATATAATAAAAATAACAATAATTGAGTTTAGTGTATGCAGGATAATTAAAAATATGAATTAAAATCGTCAGTGTAAAAAGCTGGCGATTTTTTTATGATAAAATGTATGATTTTATCGTTAAAATGGATAAATTTGTGTTATAATAATAAACTATAATGTAATGATGTTAATCTAGGAAGTGATTTTATGACAAGAATTTCAGTTGAATTAGTACCAAGAGATGTTGAAGTATTAAAAGAAGAAGTAAAAACAATAAAAGAAAAATTAAGCGATGTTGATTTCATTAATATTCCAGATTTGTTGAGTTGTGATACTAGAAGTTGGGACGGAGCAAATATTGCAAAAGCTTATTTCGATGATGTAGTACCACATCTAAGAGCGATGGATTTTGATTTTACAAAAGATTTACCGATAAAAGATAAATTGAGAGAATATAATATAAAAGAAGTTCTTGTTATAGAAGGTGACCCACCACAAAGTATGCTTTATCAAGTATATCCAACAATAAGTACAGATATTATTAAAAAATTTAGTGAAGAAATGCCAGAAATTACAGTATATGCAGGAATTGACCAATATCGCAGTAGTATGAAAGAAGAAGAATATCGCATTCGTCGTAAGCAATTAGCTGGAGCAAAAGGATTTTTTACACAACCATTTTTTGATATGCGTTATTTAGAAATGTATGCAGACCTTTTAGATGGTTTAGATATTTATTGGGGAGTTTCTCCAGTTTTATCCGAACGCTCTGTAAGCTATTGGAGAAATAAAAACAATGTTATTTTTCCAAAGGACTTTGAACCAACATTAGAATGGAATATAGAATTTGCTCGTAAAGTGATAGAATTTGCTCGCAAACATAATCATAATGTTTATTTAATGCCAATAAAAGCAAAAATAATGCCATACTTAGAAGGTGTTTTCGCTAAATAATAAATCTAAAAGCTGTGAAATAAATTTTTTTCACAGCTTTTTTTATTTACAAATTTACAATTGAATTCTATAATAGTCATATAAAAAACTGAAAATTAAGTAAAATTTTAAAAATTTTTTATAGTATGATAAATTTTTATTATGATATTGAATTTGGGAAAAGGGGAAAGTGTTATGTTTAAGATTTTAAATAAGAAAGTTTTACATGAAAATATTTTACAATTTACTTTAGAAGCTCCTTTGATAGCGAGAAAAGCAGAACCAGGTCAATTCGTGGTGTTAAGAGTTAATGAATATGGAGAGCGAGTGCCATTAACTATTGCTGATTTTGATAGAGAAAAAGGAACTATAGATATTATTTTTATGGTAATAGGTGCTTCAACTACTGTATTAGCATCATTAAATGCAGGCGATAGTATTTTAGACTTAGTTGGCCCTTTAGGTAAAAAAACAGATATTAGACCTGATATGGGAACTGTAGTTTGCATAGGTGGTGGAATAGGTGTTGCTCCAATTTATCCTATTGCTAGAAAGATGAAACAAGTGGGTAATCATGTGATAACAATTATGGGAGCAAAAAATAAAGATATTTTGATTTTGAAAGATGAAATGGAAAAAATATCTGATGAAGTTATTGTTACTACAGATGATGGCTCTTATGGTATAAAAGGATTTGTAACGACAGCACTACAGCAATTAATTGATAAAGGAATTGATATTGCTGAAGTAGTAGCTATTGGACCTGTCATCATGATGAAAACTGTGGCAGATACAACTAGACCATATAATATTAAAACGATTGTTAGTCTAAATCCTATTATGGTAGATGGTACAGGAATGTGTGGTGGCTGCCGTGTACAAGTTGGTGATGAAACAAAATTTGCTTGTGTAGATGGGCCAGAATTTGATGGTCATTTAGTAGATTTTGTGAATTTGATGGAAAGACAACGTATGTATAGACCTAAAGAAGAAATTGAAAAAGACCATATTTGTCGTTTAGCTAAAAAGGTTGAAGAAATGGAGGAAAAATAATATGCCTTTAGTAATGCAAAAACATGAAATGCCAGAACAAGACGCTAATGTTCGCAGAAATAATTTTGATGAAGTGGCTTTAGGATATACAGAAGAATTAGCCTTAGCGGAAGCTAATCGTTGCCTTCATTGTAAAGTGCCACATTGTAGAAAAGGTTGTCCTGTAGATATCGATATACCAGCTTTTATTGCTAAAATAAAGGAAGGCGATTTTGAAGGAGCAAATGCAAAAATCAAAGAAGCTAGTAGTTTGCCTGCTATTTGTGGACGCGTTTGTCCTCAAGAAAATCAATGTGAAAAATATTGTGTAATGGGAATGAAAGGCGAACCTGTGGGTATTGGTCGTTTGGAAAGATTTGTAGCGGATTATTGCATGCAAAATTGTGAAGAAAAAATAGAAAAAACAGTAAAAGATGATGCTCAAAAAGTCGCTATTATTGGTTCGGGACCAGCAGGATTAGCTTGTGCAGGTGATTTAGCGAAAAAAGGCTATCAAGTAACAATTTTTGAAGCTTTACATACAGCAGGTGGAGTATTATCTTATGGTATTCCAGAATTTCGTTTACCAAAAGATAAGGTTGTAAAACCAGAAATTGATAATTTGCGTAAGATGGGTGTAAAAATAGAAGTGAATTCTGTAGTAGGTAAATTATTTACAGTTGATGAACTTATGCAAGAATTTAATTTTGATGCTGTATTTATTGCTACAGGAGCAGGTTTACCTCATTTTATGAATATTCCTGGTGAAAATTTAAATGGGGTATATTCTTCAAATGAATTTTTGACGAGATGCAATTTAATGAAAGCATATTGTTTTCCAGAATATGCTACGCCTATTAATGTAGGGAAAAAAGTAGCTGTAGTAGGTGGCGGTAATGTAGCTATGGATTCTGCTCGAACTGCTTTGCGCTTGGGAGCAGAAAAAGTATATATTGTTTATCGCAGAAGTGAAAAAGAATTGCCAGCAAGACGTGAAGAAGTAGAACACGCCAAACAAGAAGGTATAGAATTTAAATTATTGAATAACCCGGTAGCTATCTTAGGTGATGAAAAAGGATATGTAAAAGCCATTCGTTGTATAAAAATGGAATTAGGCGAACCTGATGCTTCAGGTCGTAGACGCCCTGTGGAAATACCTAATTCAGAATTTGATATTGATGTGGATACTGTGGTTATCGCTATTGGTCAAGGGCCAAATCCATTGATACAATCAACTACTCCAGATATGCAGACAAATAAGAGAGGTAATATCATAGCTGATGAGGAAACAGGAAAAACTACAAAAGAAGGTGTCTTTGCTGGTGGCGATATTGTAACAGGAGCTGCAACTGTTATTTTGGCTATGGGTGCAGGTAAAAAAGCTGCTAAAGCTATTGATGAATATTTGATAGAAAAACGCAATAAATGATAAATTTAAATAGATTGATTTTAGGGCAAAGATATGTTGACCGAAAATCAATCTATTTTTTTTAGAAAAATTTTTTGCTATAATGCTTTTATATTTGAATAGAATTTTTTTAGAGGTAAAAGATGAGTTTAATGAATTTTACAAGTATAGATTTTGAGACAGCTAATAAAAATCGTGATAGTGCGTGTAGTGTAGCTGTAGTTGTTATTGAAAATGGTAGAATGGTGGATAGTTATAATTCACTTATAAGACCGCCAGAAATGTTTTTTGAAGAAGGTAATATAAAAATACATGGAATTACTCCGCAAATGGTAGAAAATGCACCTACTTTTGCAGATATATGGAAAGATTTACGTATGTATTTAGATAATCGAATAGTTATAGCACATAATGCTTTTTTGATATGGGCGTATTGCGCAGTTGTATTTGGAAATATAATTTAGCTAAACCACAGTTTAAAACAGCATGTACTGTTCAAATTGCTAGAAAAGTATGGCCACAGTTACCAAATCATAAATTGAATACATTAGGAGAATTTTTTCAGATACAATTTAAACATCATGATGCTTTAGATGATGCAAAAGTTTGTGCAAAAATTCCTTTAGTTGCTGGCAGAACTGTAGGTGTGGATAATATGGATAGTTTACTAAGAAAAATAGGTTTAGAAGCAAAAATATTTAAATCATAAAAATTCATAAAAAAGTGTTGACAAAAAACATTTTATAGTGATATAATAAATCTCGCATTCGACGCGAGTGCCAAATGCGGAAGTGGCGGAATTGGCAGACGCGCTAGACTTAGGATCTAGTGTCTTTCGGCGTGCAGGTTCAAGTCCTGTCTTCCGCACCATTTGAAATTATAGGCTTTACAGATTTTCTGTAAAGCCTTTTTTGTTTTTTATAAATTATAAAGTTATATTAATTTAATAAATGAAATCGCATTTTTGAGGTATTATTGATTATTTTTGATTATAAGCATATAATTTAGATAGGATTTATTTCTAGTAAGAAAGGTTGAATTTCAATGAAAGTTTTATTATTAAATGGTAGTAGACGCGAAAAAGGTTGTACATATACAGCTCTTAATGAAATAGCACAAACTTTAGAAAAACAAGGTATTCAAGCAGAAATAATTCATGCAGTACCAGAAACAGAAATTATTAAAAGTGTTGCAGAAAAAGTAAAAACTGCAGATGGTTTAGTAGTAGGCTCTCCTGTATATTGGGCATCTCCATCTGGAGAAATCATTTCTTTTATGGATAGATTATCTAGTTTAGCAGGTAAAGATTTATTACACAAACCAGCAGCTGCTGTCGCTTCCGCTAGACGTGCTGGTACAACTGCAACTTTAGATGTACTTGCTAAATATTTTACTTATCATCAAATGCCAGTAGTTTCTGCGAATTATTGGAATGTAGTACATGGCAATACACCAGATGAAGTGAAAAAAGATGCAGAAGGTATGCAAATTATGCGTGTTTTAGGTAATAATATGGCATGGCTTTTAAAATGCATTGAAGCAGGTAAAAATAATGGTATACAAATTCCAGAAACAGAAGCAAAAATAATGACAAATTTCATTCGTTAAAATAGAGTAAACAGAGTTATAACGATTTTTTATTTCGTTATAACTCTTTTTTTGTGGTAAAATATAAATATAGTAGCCAATAAAGAAGGTGTAAACATGGGGAAAAAATCATTATTGACTAAAGAGGATATTGATATATTAGAGTCTTGGGCTGATGGATACTTTTACAAGATTTTTTATTATTTAGAAGATTTTGTTAAAAAAGGTATAGAGCAAAAATTGTTTACTTTGGAAGAAGCAAAGGAAGATTTAAATATTGCTTTATGGTATGCATATGCAGGCAATAATATTGATATATATGAATATTATTACAAAGTGATAAATTGGATGCCTTATTCAGAAAAAAATGCTAAAGGCTCAGGCGCATGGTATTATCGTTATTCAGTGGCTTTGACTTATTGCAGTGATTTGGAAAAAGCATATAGCTATGCACAAAAAGGTGTACAAGAAGAAGCTGATTATCCATGGGGTTGGTTGAATTTAGCAAAATTACAATATCATTTTGGCGAAAAAGAAAAAGCAATGGTTTCCATAGAAAAGGGCTTATCTCTTGTGCCAGATGATTATGAATTTAAAGTTTTACAAGAGGAAATAAAAGCAAATTGTAGCTTAGAAGAAATGCTATGTCATTATATAAAACCAGAAGATGACGCATTTTTTAAAAATCGACAAATGTATAAACAACATTTAAAAGAGAAAATGCAAGCTGTAGATGGAGTAATTTGTCATGAGGAGTCTTTGCAGAAGGTAAAAGAATTTTTAAAGGGAAATAAGTGGCAAGAAAATAATCCTTATTGTACTTGTATGGTAAAGTTAGATGATATAACAGTAAAAATTGTTTTTACCATGAATAGAGCGATGTTATCAAAGATAAATATGGATTGGTTAATTAAAGAGTATACTGACATAAAAGATAATTTATTGACTTATGATAAATATGATGTTGAATATAAATTGCAGGAAATAGAGATAGATAGAGATTATCAAATAAAATTAACTTATTATAATAAAAAGAAAAAATTATCTTTAGTTTTGGTTTTGGCTAAAGATAGTAATAAAAAAGTTCAAGAAAATCATAATGAACATTTAAAAAATGACAAAGAAGTAGAAAATTTAGCTTTGACATTATATAAAAGAGATGAACAATTTTCTTATGTGGAATGTTGGTTTGAAGATGATAAAATCGTTAAACATTATGGTTTAGTTGGCGATAAGGGAGATATCAAAAAATATGAAAATTGTTCAATTGATGATTATAAATTATACTTAGATATTTTCGTAGGACGATATGAAAAATTAGGCTATATCTCATGGCGAGAATTCACGAAAAAGACTTTATTGATGAAAATCACTATAGAAGATAATAAACAAAATTTATGGAAAGAAGAAAATGAAGCGCCGATATATTTCCTTTATGAAATGATACAAAAAGCTTTAGAAATTAATGTAGTGGGCTTTTTAAATGATTGGGGCTATAGAAGAAATGAAAAGAAAAATCTGTATGAAATCGACTTTTATTTTGATACAGTTGATAAAGATATAGCAGTGAATTTAGTAAAACATGTCATAGAAGTATTTTCAATGAATGCTAAATCAAAGGTAGAAGAAGTCATAGAATTAGCAGAAGTTAAAAATGGAGTTGTTTAATTTTTCGTTTATAATAGACAATGCCAAAAATATCTGCTAATGCCCAGCCGATAGGGATAGACCACCAAATACCGATTACTCCGATAGAAGGTATGCTAGCAAGGTAATAGGCAAGTCCTACACGTGTGCCTAATGAAATAATGGTTAAGATTACAGACATGCTAGGGAAGTTAATAGCACGATAAAATCCATATAATAAAAATAAAATGCCAATGCCAAAATAGAAGCTACCTTCTATGCGGAGATAATCCACACCGATATTGATAATTTCCGTTTCAGAACTATCAATGAAAATTGTCATTAGAGGGCGAGCGAAGATAAAGACGCCAACAGATATAATTAAACAAAATAGAAATGAGATTTTTATAGCAGATTTAATACCTTGTTGAATTCTATCTATTTTTTTAGCACCGTAGTTTTGCCCAATGAAAGTAGAAAAAGCATTCCCAAAATCTTGTGCAGGCATATAAGCTAGTGAGTCTATTTTTACAGCAACGGTAAAGGCTGCCATTACTGTTGCACCAAAGCTATTTACAAGATTTTGTACGAGTAAAATGCCGAAATTCATTACAGATTGTTGTGTTGATGTTAATAATGAAGAATTAGAAATATCTTTTATCATGGCTAAATCAAATTTGCAATGTTCTTTTTGCGGAATTAATTCAGGGCATTTTTTTATAGTGTAGATTGTTAGACCTAAGGCACAAAAACCTTGAGCTATTACTGTACCGAGTGCAGAGCCTGCCACACCCATTTGAAAATTGACGACTAAAATAATGGAAAGAATAATATTGAAAAGGGCAGAACTTGCTAAAAAGATAAGTGGTGTTTTTGAATTGCCAATAGCACGAAGTAGACAAGTGAAATAATTATAAATAAAAGAAAAACTAAATCCGATGAAAATAATATAAAGATATGTATAAGTCAAATCGAAAATTTCGCTAGGAACTTGCATAAAATAAATGATTTCATCAATGTAGATAAAAATAAAAATATTTATCATTATTGTAAGTATTAATATTAAGATGAAAGAGATAAAAATACTAGATTTTAATTTGAAATAATCTTTTTCACCATAAAATATCGAAAATAAAGCTCCGCTACCCATACAAAGACCTAATAATACTGAGGTCAAAAAAATGATTAAGGCATAGCTTGCACCAACAGCAGCTAAGGCATCTGTGCCAATAAAATGACCAACAATTAAAGTATCGGAGATATTATATAACTGTTGCATAAGATTGCCTAAAATCATAGGCAGTGAAAATTTTAACATAGTCATCGAAACAGACCCTGTTGTTAAATCATATTTCATAATAAAAGCACCTCGCTTAGACTATAAAGAAAATATATTGCATAAGTTAGAAAATATTTATATAATAAATATAACTAATTAATTGATTAATTTATACTAATACTTAGAATAATGAAAAAATAATTCAAAAGAAAAGAGGAAAACTAATGGAGGCTTTAGTTACGATTATTAATAAATCAGGAGTTCATGCACGACCAGCAGCAATGCTTGCTCAAATGGGACGCAGATATACGTCTAAAATCACATATACAGCAAAAGGTATCACTGCTGATGGGAAAAATATCATTCCTATAATCAATTTAGGATTATCTTGTGGTACACAAGTGCTTATAACTGCTGAAGGTGATGATGAACAAGAAGCTATTAAAGCTTTGAGTGAACTTGTAAATAATCGTTTTGGTGAGCATCAATAATAATATTTATAACACAAATATATTAAGAAGTTAAGAGTTGTCTTCGCTCTGAAATTATGCTAATATATCTTATACAATTTAATGTTTTGTAAAAGACAATGAAAAAGAGAGTATAGATATAATTGAGTTGTGCAGAGAGAAAATTTATAGCTGAAAAATTTTCCAACCCAGTATCTAGAAAGTAGCTTTGGAGTCCTCATACCGAAATAATATTAAGTATGAGCGCAGATACAGCGTTATGTAATGAAGTTTTATCTGAATTTTATGTAGTTGATTTATAAATTTAGATAAGAAAAATTAGGTGGTACCGCGAAGATATCTCTTTCGTCCTTTTATGAGGAATGAAAGAGATTTTTTTGTGTAATTTTTGCCTGATTTAATTGAATAACTTTAGTTTTTGTGTGAAAAATAGGAGGTATTTTTTTGATGGAAGAAACAAATATTCCAAAGGTTTATGACCCGCAATCTTTTGAAAAAAAATGGTATCAATATTGGGAAGAAAATAAATTATTCCATGCAGAAGTAGATGAAACTAAAAAACCATTTAGCATTGTAATGCCACCACCAAATGTAACAGGTCAGCTTCATATGGGACATGCTATGGATAATACTTTGCAAGATATTTTAATTCGTTTTAGAAGAATGCAAGGATATAACACTTTATGGATGCCTGGTACTGACCATGCAGGTATAGCAACTCAAGCAAAAGTAGATGCACAACTTCGTGAACAAGGTGTATCTCGTTATGATATTGGTAGAGAAAAATTCTTAGAACATGCTTGGGCATGGAAAGAAAAATATGGCAATCGCATAAAATATCAAATTCGTACACTTGGTTCTTCTTGTGATTGGGATAGAGAACGTTTCACTATGGATGAAGGTTGCTCTCATGCCGTTCGTGAAGTATTTGTACAATTATATAAAAAAGGTTTAATTTATCAAGGTAAACGCATAACTAACTGGTGCCCACACTGCAATACAGCACTTAGCGATATTGAAGTAGAACATCAAAATGAACAAGGTCATTTATATCATTTAAAATATCAAGTTGAAGGCGAAGATAGATTTGTAGAAATCGCTACAACTCGTCCTGAAACTATGTTTGGTGATACTGGTGTAGCTGTTCACCCTGATGATGAACGTTATAGCGATTTAGTAGGTAAAACTTTGATTTTACCAATCGTTGGTCGTCGTATATCACTTTTTGCTGATAGTTATGTAGATCCACAATTTGGTACTGGTGCAGTAAAAGTAACACCAGCTCATGACCCTAATGACTTTGATATGGGGGCTCGCCATAATTTAGAACAGATTGTAGTAATTAATAATGATGGTACAATGGCAGAAAATACTGGTAAATATGCTGGTCTTGATCGTTATGAATGCCGTAAACAATTAATCGAAGATTTAAAACAACAAGGCTATTTAATCAGCATTGAAGACCATGAACATGCAGTAGGTCATTGTTCTCGTTGCTCTACAACTGTAGAACCACTTGTATCTAAACAGTGGTTTGTAAAAATGGAATCTTTAGCAAAACCTGCAGCTGAAGCTGTAAAATCTGGCAAAATTAAATTTGTTCCAGAAAGATTTTCTAAAATCTATTGCAATTGGTTAGATAATATACGTGATTGGTGTATCTCTCGTCAGCTCTGGTGGGGTCATCGTATTCCAGCATGGTATTGTGATGATTGCGGTGCAACTATCGTAGAAAATGAAGATGTAACAGTTTGTCCTCATTGCGGTAGCAAACATGTTCATCAAGATGAAGATGTACTTGATACATGGTTTAGCTCTGGTCTTTGGCCATTTGAAACTATGGGTTGGCCAGAACAAACAGCAGAATTAAAACAATTCTATCCAACAAGTGTACTTGTTACAGGATATGACATTATCTTCTTCTGGGTAGCTCGTATGGTAATGATGGGCTTAGAATTTGGTAAAGATATTCCATTTAAACATGTATTTATTCATGGTCTTGTACGTGATAGTCAAGGTCGTAAGATGAGTAAATCTTTAGGCAATGGTATTGATCCTGTTGAAGTAATTGAAAAATATGGTGCAGATACACTTCGCTTTATGCTCATAACAGGTAATACACCTGGTAATGATATGCGTTTTTATTGGGAACGTGTAGAATCTGCTCGTAACTTCGCTAATAAATTATGGAATGCTTCTCGTTTCATGCTCATGAATCTTGAAGGTTTTGACAAAACTTTTGTTCCAGAAGCTAGCGACTATACTTTAGCTGATAAATGGATTTTAAGCCGTTATGCTAAAACTGCTATCAGCATTACTGAAAACCTAGAAAAATTTGAATTAGGTGAAGCTGGTCGTTCTTTATATGACTTCATTTGGAATGAATTCTGTGATTGGTATATTGAACTTAGCAAAGCTCGTCTTTACGATAAAGAAAATGTTCGTCCACGTAAAGTAGCTCAATATGTTTTAGGTTATGTACTTGAACATACACTTCGCTTATTACATCCATTTATGCCATTTATTACAGAAGAAATTTGGCAACACATTCCACATGAAGGTAAGAGCATCATGGTGGCTGATTGGCCAACAGGTGAAGAAGCAAAACTTGATGATGCAAGCGAAGTAGAAATGACTACTATCATGGAAACAATCAAAGCTATCCGTAATATGAGAGCTGAAGTAAATGCAGCACCAAGCAAAAAAACAGAAGTAATTCTTCATTTAAGTGATGAAAGCTTAACTGATGTATTTGCTAAAAACAGTGGATATTTAGAAACATTAGCTTCTGCTAAAAATGTAACTATTTTAGCAAAAGATGATGCAAAACCAGAAAATGCAATGACAGCAGTAGTAAATGGTGTAGAAATTTATTTACCTTTAGCAGGTTTAATTGATGTAGAAAAAGAAACTGCTCGTTTAAATAAAGAATTAGCTACATTAGATAAAGAAGTATCACGTCTTGATAAAAAACTTTCTAACGCAGGCTTTATTGCCAAAGCACCTGCTGATATTGTAGAGAAAGAAAAAGAAAAATTAAAAGGTTATGAAGAAAAACGTGAAGCAGTAAAACAACGTTTGGCATATTTAGCAACTCTTTAATTTTAGATTTTTTTATGAAAGGCGTAATAAAATGAATTATCTAGAATCGCTAGAATATCTAGATGAGCTTAGTACCTTTGGTACTAAGCTTGGTCTAGGTCGCATTAAACAATTGGTAACTTATTTAGACAATCCACAAACAAGATATAAAACTATACACATAACAGGAACTAATGGAAAAGGTTCAACAAGTTCTATGTTATCTAGTATTTTAACAACATCTAATATTAAAACAGGTCTGTATATTTCACCTCATTTAGTATCATATACAGAACGTATTCAAATAGATGGAAATCCTATAAGCGAAGAAGATTTTGCTGATTGTATTAGTGCTGTTAAAACTTTTGTGGATAAAATAGTTGAAGATGGCGAAGAGTCACCTACACAGTTTGAAGTTATTACAGCAGCGGCATTTTTGTATTTTGCGATTAATAAAGTAGAATATGCTGTCATCGAAGTAGGATTAGGTGGATTATTAGATTCTACTAATGTGGTAAAACCAGAAGTTAGCGTCATCACAAATGTGGCATTTGAACATGCTCATCTATGTGGGGGAACTTTAGAAGGTATAGCAGAGCATAAAGCTGGTATTATAAAAGATGGTGTACCTGTGGTTACAGCAGCAAAAGATATACCATTAGATATAATTAATCAAACAGCTGAAGAAAAAAATGCTGATATTTTCATAGCAAATAATGATTTTTCAGCTATGTTTGTAAATTTTGATGGGCAGTATCAAGAATTAAAATTTAGTTCTGAATTATTAGGAGTTAATTTCAATTATAAATTGAAATTATTAGGCGACCATCAAATAGAAAATAGTTCTTTAGCTATTATGACAGCTAGTATCTTGGGTAATAATGATGAACGTATTACTAGAGAAAATATCATTGATGGTTTAGCATTAGCAAAATGGCCAGCACGTTTTGAAGTATTTAATTTTGATGGACAGATTTGCATAGTAGATGGCGCTCATAATCCAGCAGGTATGATGATACTTCGTCAAAATTTAGATAAATATTATCCAAATGAAAAAAGAGTTATTCTTTTAGGTATATTAAAAGATAAAGACATAGATACTATGCTTATTGATTTATTGCGTGATGATGATGAAATCGTTATAACTACTCCAAATTCAGAAAGAAAAGCTTCTCCTGAATATATTGCAAGTAAGATATCAAATCATCGTGTAGAGACTTTTAATAATATGCAAGAAGCTTTAACTTTAGCTCGTCAGTGGGCAGGTAAAGATAAAGTTTTATGTATAACAGGTTCTTTATATTTGACAGGTGAACTGAGAAATATTTTAGTCAATGAAGCATGATTTTAGTAAAGGTATTTTTAGCTTTTAGAGTAGTAGGTGTATAGGTGGATATATTTAAAAAAAATAGATTGAATAATGATTGTAAACGATTGATGTTTTACATTGTTATAGCTATGGCAACAATGTTACCTTTTTCCTATGTTGTATCAAGTCTATTGTTAGTAGCTGGCTGGGGTGTTTTTGCTTATAAATCATTTAAGGGATTTTTTGAATGGAAACGTACAATACTTGACTTTCCAATTATGATTTTTGTGATTATATCTTTTTTATCCGTTTTAGTATCACCAGATTCAGCATTTAGTTTTTACAATTGCTATAATTTAGTTGGTCGATATGTACTTACATATTACTTAGTTGTGCAAAGTATAGATTTAAAAAATATAGGACAATTAAAAGTATTTTTAAGCTGTATAAGCTTATCTTTATTTATTGTTGTAATATATGGTTTTATGCAAGCATTTTTAGGTATAGGACTAACTTCTGAGCAAATAGTATGGACTGATGGAGCAATGTTTCCTGGATTAAAAACGAGAGTATTTTCCACATGGCAAAATCCTAATTTATTAGGTGGCTACTTTGATTTGATGTTAGGCTTGATGGCTGGAATGTTTTTATTGATAAAACATAAAATCGTTCGCATTGTAATCGCAGTTTTATTCTGTTTAACAGCCTTTTGTTTGACATTGACATATGCTAGAGGGGCTTGTCTAAGTATTGCCTTAGTAATCTTTGTCTACAGTATTTTATATAATCGAAAAGTATTATTAGCATTGATAGGATTAGCTGTCATCTTATTGCTTTCAGATGCAACTTTAGTGGATAGAATGACATCTATTTTTACGAAAATGGATACATCTTCAGAAATGCGTCTTGCTTTTTGGGAAAGTACTATAGCAATGATTTTAGACCACCCATTATTGGGCATAGGTTGGGGTTCATATTTTATGGTTTATCCTAATTATGATTATTATATGCAGGGGAATTTTATAAAAATTGTACATGCACATAATATGTATTTGAATTTTATGGCTGAAATTGGTTTATTTGGTTTTGCAAGTTATATGGTTTGTTTCTTTGGTGTAATTTACAAAGCCTTTAAAGCACAAGTTATGAAATTAGATATATTGGTTAAAGCTATGTTTTTAGGCATAGGTTTAGGTTTATCTGCATTGGCATTAAATGGTTTTACAGATTATGTAATGTTTAATACAGAATTATCTATGCTTGTATGGCTATTTTCAGGAATTGTAGTTTCTGGATATAAAAATTAAATTAATAATATTATTTAAACTCAAGCCTTAAAGGAGTGAATGCAGTGAAAGAACAAACTATTTCTAAAGCAACTATTGATAGATTACCACTATATTATAGAACTTTGAGATTGGCTCAAGATGATGGCATGGATATCATCTCATCAGATGAATTAGGCCGTCGATTAGAATTAACACCAGAGCAAATTAGAAAAGATTTAGCTTTATTTGGTCAGTTTGGTAAAAAGGGAGTTGGCTATTATGTCAATGAACTTAAATTTAATGTAGGCAAGATTTTAGGGCTTGATAATCATTGGAATATTGCAATCGTAGGGATTGGTCATTTAGGTGTGGCTTTGGCTAATTATCAAAATTTTATTGCTTTAGGTTTTAATCTAGTAGCATTATTTGATAATGACCCCAATATTATTGGAAAGACAGTAAATCATGTAAAAGTAAAAAGCATTGATGAATTGCAAAGTTGTGCTAAAAATCTGAAGATAGATATTGGAGTTATTGCAGTACCTGCTCAATTTGCACAACAGGTAGCTGATAAATTAGTTAAAGCAAATATAAAAGGAATATGGAACTTTGCTCCTGTAAAAATGAGAGTCCCTGAAGATGTGAAAATTGTTAATGAAGATTTATCTGTGGGACTTAGTAGATTGTCGTATTATATTACAGGAAAATAGCTTTCTTTTCCTATAGTAAAACTTGACGCTTTTCCCTAGTAGTGGTATGCTTTTGTTAGTGATATGCGTTATTATTTATTAAAAGATGGAGTGTTGATTTTTTATAATTTTTATTTATTTTTTATTGAAAAATTATAAATAAAAAAATTTATTTCATAAATGATACAATAATCTTTGATTATCGTATTAGACAATGATATAATGGAACACGACATAATAATGCAACAATATATTTTGGTAAGGAGGAGAATTTTTAATGATTGACATTTTAGATCGTGTGCGTAATAAATCCTTGCATGCGAAAATTGTCAGTGCACAGGAAGCTGCTGAGTTAATTAAACCAGGCATGAATGTGGGAACTAGTGGATTTACACCATCTGGTTATCCTAAAGCTGTGTCTTTGGCTCTTGCTGAACGCATGAAAGAACACCCATTTAAAATTAATTTATATACAGGTGCTTCTGTAGGACCAGAACTTGATGGTGCACTTTGTGAAGTTAAGGGTATTGACAAACGTATGCCATACCAAACTAACAAATTATTAAGAAATTTAATAAACTCTGGTGAAGTTTCTTATAGTGATTTACATCTTAGTGAATCCGCTCAGTTATTACGTTATGGTTTCTATGGTAAACTAGATGTTGCTATCGTAGAAGCTTGTGCTATTACAGAAGAAGGTAACATTATCCCAACAACATCTATGGGTAATACAGCTTCTTTCGTTCAACAAGCAGATATGGTTATAGTAGAAGTTAATACTAGCCAACCATTAGAACTCGAAGGTATGCATGACGTTTATGTGCCTCTTGATCCACCACATCGTCTTCCAATTCCTATTGTTAAGGCTAACGACCGTATTGGTACACCTTACATACCTTGCACTCCAGATAAAATTAAATGCATTGTTCCTTGTGATATTACAGATAAAACTCGTCCATTTGGCGAAATTAGTGAAGCTGATCACAAAATGTCTGAATATATCATTGAACTTCTTCAAGATGAAGTTAAAAAAGGTCATATGCCTAAAAATCTCTTACCATTACAATCTGGTGTAGGTAATGTAGCAAATGCAGTAATCAGCGGTTTCGTTGATTCTGATTTAAAAGACTTATCTGTATATACAGAAGTTATCCAAGATGGTATGTTTGACTTAATTGATGCTGGTAAATTAAACTTTGCATCTGGTACAGCATTATCTCCATCTCCAGACGGATTAAAACGTTTCTATGAAAATATCAAAGAATATAGAAAACATCTTTTACTTCGTCCACAGGAAATTTCCAATAGCCCAGAAGTTGTAAGAAGAATTGGTGTTATTGCTATGAATACTGCTATTGAATGCGATATTTATGGTAATGTAAACTCCACTCATATCATGGGTACAAAAATGATGAATGGTATTGGTGGTTCTGGTGACTTCGCTAGAAACGCTTACCTCACTTGCTTCTTTACAGCATCTACTGCTAAAAACGGTCTTATCTCTTCTATCGTTCCTATGTGCTCTCATGTTGACCATACAGAACATGATGTAGATATCATCGTTACAGAACAAGGTTTAGCTGACTTAAGAGGTCTTGCTCCACGCGAAAGAGCTCGTGAAGTTATTAACAAATGTGCTCATCCAGATTATAAACCTATGTTAATGGATTATTTGGAAAGAGCAGAAGCTGCAACAAAACATGCACAAACTCCACATATTATTAAAGAAGCTTTGTCCTGGCATGAAAAATTCATGGAAACAGGTTCAATGAAATAATAACCTTTTTAGGGAGGAATTTAAAATTATGAGCAATGAAAAAGAAAAAATCCAAGCTGGCTTAGCTGAATATAACGCTAGTGTAGAAAAAACAGTTGCAAGATTCCCAGAACGTGGACATCTTCCAGAACAACGTTTATATACTCCACTTGACATTGAAGGTACTGACTACACAGAAGAAATTGGTTTCCCTGGTATGTATCCTTATACTCGTGGTGTTCAGCCTACTATGTATCGTGGTCGTTTCTGGACAATGCGTATGTATGCAGGTTTCTCCACTGCTGAAGAATCCAACAAACGTTATCGTTATTTAATTGAATCCGGTGCTACAGGTCTTTCTTGTGCATTTGACCTTCCAACTCAGATTGGTTATGACTCTACTGATGACATCTCCGAAGGTGAAGTTGGTAAAGTTGGTGTTGCTATCGACTCCTTAGCAGATATGGAAATCCTCTTCGATCAGATCGATCTTGGTAAAGTTTCCACTTCTATGACTATCAATGCTCCTGCATCCGTACTTTTAGCTATGTACATTGCAGTTGCTGAAAAACAGGGTGTACCTGCTGATCAATTAAAAGGTACAATCCAGAACGATATTCTTAAAGAATATGCTGCTCGTGGAACATATATCTTCCCACCACGTCCATCTATGCGTCTTATCACTAACATCTTTGAATATTGCTCTAAATATGTACCAAAATGGAACACAATCTCCATTTCCGGTTACCATATTCGTGAAGCTGGTTCTACTGCTTCTCAGGAAATCGCATTTACTATTGCTGATGGTATCGCTTACGTTGAAGCAGCTATCAAAGCTGGTCTTGACGTTGATGCTTTCGCAGGTCGTCTCTCCTTCTTCTGGAATGCTCATAACAACGTACTTGAAGAAGTTGCAAAATTCCGTGCTTCCCGTCGTATCTGGGCTAAAGTTATGAAAGAAAGATTTGGCGCTAAAAAAGCTAAATCCATGATGCTTCGTGTTCATACACAAACAGCTGGTTCCATGCTTACAGCTCAACAGCCTAACAACAACATTATCCGTGTTGCTTTACAGACTGCAGCTGCTGTTATGGGTGGTACTCAGTCCCTTCATACAAACTCCCGTGATGAAGCACTTGCTCTTCCTACAGAAGAATCCGTAATGATCGCTTTACGTACTCAACAGATTGTTGCATATGAAAGTGGTTTAGCTGATGTTGTAGATCCACTTGCTGGTTCTTACTATGTTGAAGCTATGACTAACAGAATTGAAAAAGAAGCTTGGGATTACATCAAAAAAATCGACGAAATTGGCGGCGCAGTATCTGCAATTGAAAAAGGCTATATCCAGAAAGAAATTCAGGATAGTGCTTACAAATGGCAAATGGATGTTGAATCCGGTGCTAGAACAATTGTCGGCGTAAACAAATTCCAGATCGAAGAAAAACCAGTTGAAGGTCTTCTCAAAGTTGACGCTTCCGTTGGTGAAAAACAGAAAGCTAAAGTTGAAGCTATGAAAGCTAAACGTGACAACGCTGCTGTAGAAGCTGCTCTTGCTGACTTAGAAGCTGCTTGTAAAGATGAAAACGAAAATCTTATGCCTCATATCCTCGCTGCCGTTAAAACTTATGCAACTCTCGGAGAAATCTGTGGCGTAATGCGTAAAGTATTCGGCGAATATGAAGCACATGTAAATCTTTAATAAGTGAAGATATTTGGAGGTAAATATAATGATTAGAGTATTAGTAGCAAAACCAGGTTTAGATGGTCATGACCGCGGAGCAAAAGTTGTAGCACGTGCTCTTCGCGATGCAGGCTTTGAAGTAATTTATACAGGTCTTCGTCAGACTCCTGAACAGATTGCAGAAGCAGCTTTACAGGAAGACGTTAATGTAGTTGCTATGAGTATCCTTTCTGGTGCTCATCCACATCTTTTCCCTAAAGTTGTAAAACTTGTTAGAGAAAAAGGCATGAACGATGTATTAATCATCGGCGGTGGCGTTATTCCAGAAGGCGATATCCCAGCTCTTAAAGAAGCAGGTATTGCAGAAGTATTTACTCCTGGTACACCAACAACTGACGTTATTGAATTCATCAAAGCTCACGTAAAAGAAGCTTAATTTTTAACAGTTAACGTTATTAATTAAATAATATAAAGAAAATCATCTTGTCTTTCTTAGTCTCTATAAGGAGACAAGATGATTTTTAATATAAATGTATTTGTGGCTTCTGTGCATAAGGGACAGGAGCTGACATCAAAGGTGGTGCTTATATGGATATAGCTCAAGAATTGTTAAATGGAAATCGTTTAGCATTAACTCGTGCAATCACAGCAATTGAAAATGAAACAGCTGCTGCAGTAGAAATCATGAAAAAACTGTATCCACATACTGGGCATGCCTTTGTCCTTGGTATTACTGGCCCACCAGGTGCAGGTAAATCCACTCTTACCGATAGACTCGCAAGAGCTTATCGCAATCAGGGAAAAACAGTTGGTATTATAGCTATTGACCCAACTAGTCCATTCACAGGCGGAGCTATCTTAGGTGACCGTATAAGAATGAACAGCTTAACCCTCGATGAAGGTGTCTTTATCCGTAGTATGGGGACAAGAGGTAGCTTAGGCGGCTTATCTCATAAAACAGCTGATGCAATAAAAGCTATGGATGCTTTTGGCAAAGATGTAATTATTGTAGAAACTGTAGGGGTAGGACAATCTGAGGTTGATATCGTTAAAGCGGCTGATACTACTATGGTTGTAATGGTACCAGGCCTTGGAGATGATATCCAAGCTATAAAAGCAGGAATATTGGAAATTGGTGATATCTTCACTATCAATAAAGCAGATCTTGATGGTGCAGATAAATTATATACAGAGCTTAATATGATGCTAGACCTTGATGGAGAAACACCAGATTGGCGTCCTCCAGTTAAAAAAGTCATGGCTAGTAGAGGCGAAGGTATTAATGAATTAGTAGATACAATTACTGAACATCAAAATTATTTAGTAGAAAGTGGAACATTAGCTATTAGACGTCATAAACGTGCTAAAAATGAGTTATTGGACCGCTTGAGTGCATCTATTGGTTCTTATATAACAAAACATATTGTAGAAACTGGCGAATTAGATGCTTATGTAAAAGATATTGAAACTCGTCAGAATGACCCATATACAGTAGTTAATACTATTATGGATAATATGTTAAAAAAATAATTTAGATATAATATTTATATCAGGAGGGTTTTATCAATGAAAATCAACAGAGTTGACCATATCGGTATTGCTGTACCAAATCTTCAAGAAGCAAAAAAATTCTATGAAGAAACTTTAGGTATTAAAATCACTAAAGAAGATGAAATTGTAGAAGAACAAAAAGTAAAAGTAAGCTTCGTTCCATGTGGCGATTGCGAAATTGAACTTTTAGAATCCACTACTGAAGATGGCCCAATTGCAAAATATCTTGCAAAAAATGGTGGCCGTTCTGGTATTCAGCACATTGCATTAAACGTTGATAACATTGAAGAAGCTATCGCTGAAATGAAAGAAAAAGGCGTTCGTATGATTGATGAACAACCTCGTTACGGCGCTGGCAATTCCAGCATTGCATTCGTTCATCCAAAAGCTAGCGGTATCTTAGTTGAACTTGCTCAGCGTTTAGATGAAACAAAATAATCTATATTAAATTTTTTAATAGATATAGATTTTATTAAGGAGGTATAACTTTGGCTACAGTTCAAGAACGAATTGACCTCATGAATGCCAAAAAGGAACATATTTTACAAGCAGGCGGTCCTAAACGTGTTGCAAAACAACATGCTAAAGGTAAAATGACTGCTCGTGAACGTATTGAAAAACTTTTTGATGAAGGTACATTTGTAGAATTAGATCAGTTTGTAAAACATCGTTGCACTAACTTTGGTCAGGAAAAGAAAGATTTACCTGCTGAAGGTGTAATTACAGGTTATGGTACAGTTGATGGACGTTTAGTATATGCTTACGCTCAAGACTTCACTGTTGAAGGTGGTTCTCTTGGTGAAATGCATGCTAAAAAAATCTGGAAAGTACAAGAAATGTCCTTGAAAATGGGTGCTCCATGCGTTGGTATCAATGACTCTGGTGGGGCTCGTATTCAAGAAGCTGTTGACGCTCTTTCTGGTTACGGCGGAATTTTCCAGAGAAATACAGACGCTTCCGGTGTTGTTCCACAGATTTCTGTAATCATGGGACCATGCGCAGGTGGTGCAGTATATTCTCCAGCTCTTACTGACTTTATCTACATGGTAAAAAATACTAGCCAGATGTTTATCACTGGTCCTGCTGTTATCAAATCTGTTACTGCTGAAGAAGTAACAGCTGAACAGCTCGGTGGTGCTATGACTCATAACACTACTTCTGGTGTTGCTCATTTTGCTGCTGAAAATGAAGATGATTGTATCGAACAAATTCGTTACTTATTAAGCTTCTTACCAAGCAACAATATGGATGATGCTCCAGAAAGACCTACAAATGATGATCCATCCCGTATGGATGAAGAATTAAACACTGTAATTCCAGATAACGCTAACATGCCTTATGACATGAAAGATGTTATTCGTTCCTTAGTAGATGATGGTGAATTCTATGAAGTTCATCAGCATTATGCTACAAATATCATTACATGTTTTGCTCATTTTGATGGACGTTCCGTTGGTATCATTGCAAACCAACCAGCTGTAATGGCAGGTTGCCTTGATATTAATGCTTCTGATAAATCAGCACGTTTCATTCGTTTCTGTGACGCATTTAATATTCCTATCGTTAACCTCGTTGACGTTCCTGGCTTCTTACCAGGTACAGATCAGGAATATGGCGGTATCATTCGTCATGGTGCAAAAATGCTTTATGCTTATTGCGAAGCAACAGTACCAAAAATTACACTTATCACTCGTAAAGCATATGGTGGTTCTTACCTTGCTATGTGCTCTCGTGAACTCGGTGCTGACCAAGTTATGGCTTGGCCTACAGCAGAAATTGCTGTTATGGGTCCTGCTGGTGCAGCAAACATCATCTTCAGAAAAGACCCTGATGTTGCAGCAAAAACAGCTGAATATGTAGCTGAATTCGCTACACCATACAAAGCTGCTGAACGTGGTTACATTGATATGGTAATTGAACCTAAAGAATCCCGCCCTCGTATTATCACTGCATTGAACATGCTTGCAAGCAAACGTGAAGCACGTCCTGCGAAAAAACATGGTAATGTTCCATTATAATAAGAGGAGAGAGTTTTAAGATGGCAAATAATAATGCTCCTATCAGTGAAGAAATAGTAGCTGCTATTACTGCTGCTGTAGAAATGATGGTTGGTCATAAAGTTATGGCTGTTCGTATTAAACGTAGCGATGCATGGGTTATGGCTGGCAGACGCGATGCTGTTTAATAAATCATCAATCAAATAAAAAAGATAATTCTTGGAGGAATACGTCGTGAAAAAATTTAACATCACTGTAAATGGTAACGCTTATGAAGTTGAAATTGAAGAAGTAAAAGCTGCTGCTCCAGTTGCTGCTGCACCAAAAGCTGCTCCAGCTGCTGCACCTGCACCAAAAGCTGCTCCAGCTGCTGCTGCACCTGCTGCTGGTGACAACACTGTTACTGCTCCAATGCCTGGTAAAATTGTAAAATTAGTAGCTTCCGTAGGTCAAGCTGTTAATGCTGGCGATGTTCTTTTAATTCTTGAAGCTATGAAAATGCAGAACGAAATCACAGCTCCAGCTGCTGGTACAGTTAAATCTTTCGCAGTTAACGCTGGCGATAGCGTAAAACCTGGTCAGACTATGGTTGTTATCGGTTGATTTTAATCGATAAATTACAAAGAAAGGGCCCATTAGTTAAGCTAATGGGTTCTTTTTGTATTTGTATATAATCTTTATGTTTGTAAATGGAGAGATTATTATGGATATTGATAAAGTTTATAATCTGTTTTTTAGTCCAACAGATACAACAAAATTCGTATTACAGTTTTTGAGTGAGCAAATAAGCCCTAATTATAAAAATATAAATTTAACATCAAGAAATACAAATCTAGATGATGTATCTTTAGCTGAAAATGATTTAGTATTTTTAGGTGTTCCTTCATATGCAGGTAGAGTGCCTGTTACTTTTAAAGAACGTTTTAGCAAAATTAAAGGTAATAATGCATTAGCTATAGTAGTTGTAACCTATGGAAATAGAGCACAAGAAGATACTTTAATAGAATTATTTGATATGGCTAAAGAGCAAGGCTTTAGAATTTTAGCAGGTTCAGCAGTTGTAACAGAGCATTCAATAATTCATGACTTTGGCAAGGGTAGACCAGATAGAAAAGATAAAGCTGAATTGATAAGTTTTATGCAAAAGGTAAAAAATAAACTTCAAGAAGATGTTTTATTAGTAGATGAAATACCAGGAAATAGACCTTATAAAGAAGTAAAATTAGCACCAATGGCGCCAGATTTTATAAAAGAAAATTGTGTAGCTTGTGGTAAATGTGCAAGTGAATGTCCTACAGGTGCTATTGATAGTAAAACCTATAAATGTAATAGTGAAAAATGTATTTCTTGCTTACGTTGTGTAAAAGTTTGTCCTATAAACTGTCGTTTTGTGGATAATAGAGTATTGGAAAATTTACGTGTTCATTTGACTCCATTATGTAGTGAACGTAAAGACAATCAATTTTATTTATAAAAAAATACTCTAGAGCAATATAAGCTCTAGAGTATTTTTACATTAAAATTGATTAGTGTCAGTGAATACATCGTCCCAGAATGTATAAAGAAAAACTACAACGATTAGAAATAATAAAAATAAATCACCCATGATAAAATCTCCAATATAAAATATATTAAATTTTAATTATTATATTTGAGGATAAAGTAGCGTAAAGGCTTATAAATATTATATAAAATGGCAGCTTTTATCGGTAATAGAAGAACTGATTTTACGATACGCATGATATAAAAAGAAGTAGCAGCATCTTTATACATTAAAGTAAGCCAGATATTGTTGAGAATACAATCAACAAATAAGAAAATAGTTAAATTCATAAGCAATAATTTTTTTAAAGTAATAGTTTTTTTATAAAGAAATTTGCCATAAATAAAACTAGAGGCAATAGCACTTATAGTAAATCCAGGAAAATATAAACCTGGCATAAAAAGATTGCTACCGATAATATCTGCAAGAGCTGACATAATAATAGTTTTTGCCGTGCCAAAACGCATGGCATATAAACAAATCGGAATAAAAGCAAAATCTACGCGAATGAAAGTGGTTTGAATGGCAAAAACATAAGTAAATAAAATTGTTAAAGCCATGAAAATACCACCATAAACGATAGATGATAATGATGAGTTGTTGTACATGAGATTAAACCTCCTTGATATTGCGTTGCCACATAGGAGGAATATTCCTTCATGTAGCAGCGGGATGCGATATTTGTACCGCAAGAAAAACTTTTCGTTCAAATAGCAACTCCCCGTCTATTTGACACTTAACGCACAAATATCTACTCTGCTGAATAGCACTATCAATTATAAAACTATAAAGAAGGCTTGTCTATATAAAAATTTCTAATGAGTATAAGTAGATAAAGATGGTAGTATTTTTAGCTAGATAATAGATACTACGAATAAAATGTGATATTATGTAAACGATATAATATAATTTTTTGGAGCAAAGGAATAGTGATTCATAATGAAAAAATTTATCGTATTTTTGCTTTTAGGCGTGATGTTTGTATTTAATACAGTAGCATATGCACAAGCTGAAAATACAGCGCAAGATAAGATTGGTGGAGCTGATAAGGCAACGGATATACAGGTAAATAATAATATAAATACTGTAAAACGTTGGATTTTGATAAATATACCAGCACGTTCATTGCGTTTATATGATAATGATAAATGTATAGAGATGTATCCTGTTGGCGTAGGTAAAATAGAAACTAAAACTCCAGTTGGTTTTTATAAAGTTGTAGAAAAAATTGTAAATCCTACTTGGACAGACCCTGCTGATGTAAGCGTAGTTATTCCTTCCGGTGAAGATAATCCACTTGGTTATCGTTGGATTGGCATTGGTGGCAATTATGGTATACATGGGACAAATAGACCAGATTCTGTAGGTCATTATGTTTCTAATGGTTGTGTACGTATGGTTGAAGCCGATGTAGAAAAAGTATTTGATAAAGTTGAAGTTGGTACAGAAGTTCAAATTATGTACAACCGTCTAGTTATTGATAAAACTTTTGATGGTAGAGTAGCTTATTATATTTATCCAGATGGATATGATATGCAAAATTTAACAGTGGATTTTGTAAAACAAGGTCTAAAAGGTTATGGTATAGCTGATTTTATAACTGATGAAGCTGTGGCTAAATCTATAGAATTATCTAATGGTCAACCAAATTATGTAGCTGGACCTGTAAACATTATATTTAACGGAAATAAACTTCCATATAAAGCAGTTAATTATAAGAATTTAATTTATGTTCCAGTTAAAGCTTTAGCTACTACATTAAATACTCCAATAACTATGGATAATAATTTAGTAAAAACACAAAAAGGTGAAGCTGATGTAAGTCTTTATAGTAATGTAGCTTATATGCGTTTGACTGATATAGCTAATATTTTCGATTATGATTATAGTTTAAATAAAAACTTAACAGAAATAACCTTGAATAAAATAAACGAACCTAATGCTATTACAACAGAAAATACTAACACACAAGTTAAAGAAATCGTTGTACCTAAAAAACAGACAGATGAAAAAATTAATTTAGATGGAACTGTAATTGAAGATACTAAACAAAATATAAATACAGTAAAACAAGATAATACAAAGGAAAAAGTTGATACAAAAAACAGTAATAGTGATGTGAAATCTAAATAATAGTAATGGAGGTCATTGTGGAACGAGAAAAAGATCATCAAAAAAGATTTATTGTCATAGATGGCAGTAGTTTAATGTATAGAGCATTTTTTGCTTTACCACTACTTACGTCTTCAAGTGGTATATATACAAATGCTATCATGGGTTTTGCTAATATGTTAGGTAAAATTTTGACGGAATATAAGCCAGATAATATTGTTGTGGCTTTTGATAAGAGCCGTCAAACCTTTCGCACGCAAATGTATGCAGAGTATAAGGGACAAAGAGAAAAAACTCCAGATGAATTAAAATCACAGATACCGTTACTACATGAATTTTTGGAAGCTTTGGGTATTGCTTTTATTGAAAAAGATAATTATGAAGCAGATGATATCATCGGTACTTTGGCAACAAAAGCAGCTAGTCAAGATTATGAAGCCTTGATTGTAACAGGTGATAAAGATGCTTTGCAATTAATTCGTCCTAATTTAAAAGTTATGCTCACTAAACGCGGTATCATGGATATGCAGATTTTTGATGAAGAAGCATTTAAAGAAAAATATGCAGGTCTTGAACCGATAAAATTAATTGATATAAAAGCGTTGATGGGTGATAGCTCAGATAATATTCCAGGTGTGCCAGGAATAGGAGAAAAAACAGCTTTGAAATTATTATTACAATATCAAGATTTAGAAAATCTTTTGAATAATATCGATAATGTTTCAGGTAAAAAATTAAAAGAAAAATTACAGGAAAATCAAGAATTAGCTAGATTATCTTATAAATTGGCTACTATATGCTGTGAAGTAGATGTGGATTTTAAACCACAAGAGTTTGAATTGACTCCTAATTTGCAAAAACTAAATGATTTTTGTCAAAAATATGAGTTGAAAACAGTTCTGACTCGTATGAAAAAAGTCTTAGCTGATAAATTAGAAGTTGCAAGTCAAAATGATGATGCTGAATTAGCTTTGAATTTTGAAGCTACTATGCCAGTTTATGAGGAATTTACGCAAGATAAAATTGATGCTTTAATATCAAAGATAAAAGCAGAAAAATCTGTTTCCTTTATGGTTTTATTTGAAGGGAAAGTGCCGGATATATCCATTGATATGATGGCTATTTGTTGCAAAGATAGTCTTGGTATCATAAGAGCAAAAGAAGATATAGATAAACTCAGTGAAGTATTGCAAGATGAAACAATCACTAAATTTGTTTATGATGTAAAAATGCTTTACCATTTGAATTTAGATTTAAAAGGTAAGATTTATGATACTTTGCTTATGGCATATCTTTTAGAACCTGCTAAACGAAGCTATGAAATGAATGTATTGTGGCAAATGGCAGATATTGAAGAAGAAATTCCATGGGAAAATCTCAATGAAGAAGAAAAATTAATTTGCGGTGCAAGACATTTAGCTGATTTGAGTAATGTTTTGGCGGATAAATTAGCTGATGAAAAAATGGTAAATCTTTATGAACAGATAGAATTACCACTTGCTAAAATGCTTTGTGATATGGAAACTGTAGGTATTTATATTAATGAGCAAAAACTCGATGATATGAATGAACAGATGTATAAACAAATCACAGCTTTAGAGCAAGATATTTATGAATTGGCTGGAGAAATATTTAATATTAATTCACCGAAACAATTAGGCGATATTTTATTCAATAAATTGGGCTTGCCAGCTTTGAAAAAGACAAAGACAGGATATTCTACAAATGCGGAAGTACTAGAAAATTTAATATATGCTCACCCTATTATCGCTAAGATTTTAGATTATCGTATGTTAAATAAATTAAAAACTACGTATTTAGATGGCTTGAAAGCATTAATCAATCCACAGACTAAGAGAATTCATACAAGTTTCAATCAGACTGTAACAGAAACAGGAAGACTCAGCAGTTCTGAGCCGAATTTGCAAAATATTCCTGTACGCACAGCGGAAGGTAAAAAAATTCGCAGTCTATTTGAGCCTGGCGAAGGTTATGATTATATCTTATCTGCTGACTATTCTCAGATTGAGCTTAGAATAATGGCTCATATGTCAGAGGATAAACATTTTATAGATGCTTTTTGTCATAATCAAGATATTCATACAGCGACAGCAGCTCAAGTATTTAAAGTGCCTATAGATGAAGTTACTTCAGAACTTAGAGGTAAGGCAAAGGCTGTAAATTTCGGTATTATCTATGGTATAAGTGCTTTTGGTTTGGCAAAAAATCTGCATATTTCGCCAAAAGAAGCTGGGGAATATATAGATAATTATTTACAAGAATGTAGTGGTGTGAAGAATTTCATGCATGAAATTGTAGAAAAAGCACATCAAGATGGTTTTGTTACGACTTTATTTGGTCGCCGTCGCTATTTGCCAGCGATTAAGAGCAGTAATTTTAATCAGCGTGCATTAGCAGAACGCATGGCTATGAATACACCAATTCAAGGAACAGCAGCTGACATCATAAAAATTGCGATGAACAGAGCTAGTGAAGCGATAAAAGAAGCTAATTTGAAAAGTAGAATTTTATTGCAGGTACACGATGAATTAGTGTTAGAAGTTGTAAAAGAAGAAATAGAAAAAGTATCAGAAATTTTGACAACAGCTATGCAAAATACAGCTAGTTTAAAAGTGCCACTTATCATTGATATTAATTATGGTAAAAACTGGGCAGAAACAAAATAAAAAGTAGATTAATTATAAAAAGGTGGTGGTTTTGTGCCTGAAATGCCAGAAGTAGAAAATATTGTCATAGGGATTAAAGATTTTATCGAAAATAAAAAAATCGTAGATGTAGAAATCATAAAAGGTGATGTAATAAAATCTCCTAGTAGTGATGAATATAGAAAGCTTTTGCAAGATAAAATTATCAAATCTTTAAAACGCAGAGGAAAATATATCATCATGTCCTTAGATGATGGCAGATTAAATATCATTCATTTGCGAATGACAGGAAAGCTATTATATAAACAGGAAAATGAGGATATAGATAAATATAGTTGTGTAATATATCATTTAGAAGATAAAACTAAGTTGATATATGCAGATATTCGCAGATTAGGAACTTTGGATTTAATAACTACAGATGAAATTTCTCGCTTAAAAGGGCTATATACTTTAGGTGCAGAACCATTATCTTCAGAATTTACTATAGGGTATTTAAAGGATTGTTTAAATAAGAGTAAAACAAAAATAAAACCATTTTTATTAAATCAAAAAAATGTGGCAGGTTTGGGCAATATATATGTAGATGAAGCATTAGCCATCAGTAAAATTCATCCAGAACGCAAAGCAAATTATTTAAGTGATGAAGAAATAGAAAGACTTCATCAAGCTATTAATTTGGTTATAAATGAAGGCATAAGAGATGGTGGCACAAGTTTTCGCGATTATCGCAATGGTTTAGGCGAAAAAGGAAGTCATCAAGATAAATTATATGTATATAATCGCAAAGGCAAAGAATGTAGATTTTGCGATACTTTAATAACTAAAATCGTATTAAATGGTAGAGGTACTTATTTTTGCCCTAATTGTCAAAAATTAAATGATGATAAATAAATTTTAAATAAAAGCTAGAAAGGAGGATTTTTATGAAGATTATAGGTCTTACTGGTGGTATAGCTTGTGGAAAAAGTACGGTTAGTGCTTATTTAAAACAAAAAGGAGCTTTTATTATTGATGGTGATGCTATAGCTCGACAACTATCTGAGCCTAAAAAATCAATTTGGCAAGCGTATGTAAATCATTTCGGCGATAAAGTTTTAAATGCAGATAATACTTTAAATCGTAGACTTATTGGGCAGATTGTATTTACTGATGAAAAAGAAAAAACATGGATGAATACAACAATGCACCCATTGATTAGAGATGAAATTGTAAAACAAATAGATGAGTGTAGACAAAATGGTATAGAAGTAGTAATCTTAGATATACCTCTTTTATATGAAGCTAATTGGGATAAATTTGCAGATGAAGTTTGGGTTGTAAAAATCAGCAGACAGTTGCAAATAGAGCGCATTCAAAATCGTGATGGCTTAACTAAAGAAGAAGCAATAAGCAGAATAGATGCACAGATGTCTTTAGAAGAAAAAGCAAAACGTGCAGATGTGGTAATTGATAGTAGTAATGCTCCAGAAGTTACGTTACAATTAGTAGAAAAAATATGGAATGAGAGATTATTATAAAGGGTTGATAATTCATGTCTAGTTTGATTATTGTGAACCGCACACTTGTGATTTTAATCATAAGTTAGGCAAACAAAATAGTCAGCGTATATAGAAATATGTACGTAGAGATAGACAAAGAGCTAT
>OOAJ01000389.1_pt1 | contig 32169 bp, 30 predicted proteins | sample 1671241 | NCBI WGS metagenome assembly OOAJ01 (sample SAMN06348136, study PRJEB24527) | human gut metagenome | biome: human gut; feature: ankylosing spondylitis patient; material: feces | host: Homo sapiens | place: China | collected 2015-10
TAAAACTAAAAGGACTTAGTCCTGTAGAATACAGAACTAAGTCTCAATTAGTAGCTTAATTAATATGTCCAATATTTTGGGTGCATATCATTTTAGGAGATAGTTCTTTTTTTAGCTTTAAAAGATATGATATAATGAATATAAATAAATATAAAGGATTGAATAAATAAAAAATAGTATTTGAATTTGTAACATTAAAAGATTTTTAATTTTGAAAAGCCTTGTAAATACTGAATTTTTGTAGATTAAAGTATTCAAAATACTGAATTTAGCTAATTGATTAGAATAAATTTGAAATATTTTGGGAGCTTAAATATAACTATGAAGGGATAGATATAGATAATGCAAGGAAGAATTATTATAATTACTGGTTCGCCTGGAACTGGAAAAACTACTACCTCAGCTATTATTGCAAGAGAATCTAATATGGAAAAATCTGTACATATGCATACAGATGATTTTTATCATTATCTTAGCAAAGGAGCAATTCCACCATATTTGCCTGAATCGAATGAGCAAAATTTGATTGTGATTGAGGCATTTATAGAGTCTGCCAAACGATATGCTCGTGCTGGATATGATGTAATTGTAGATGGTATTATTGGTCCGTGGTTTTTAGAGCCATGGCAAAAAATCGTTCATGAGGGTTATGAAGTGCATTATATTATCTTGAAAGCAAGTAAGGAAAAAACTATACAACGAGCAATTACCCGTTCCAAATTAGATAGAGAAACAAATATTGAACTGGTGGAGGTGATGTGGGAGCAATTCGACAACCTTGGAATATATGAGAAAAATGTTATTGATACAACAAATTATTCAATTATAGACACTGTTTCTGCAATAAAAGATAAGATTTTAAATAAAGTAGCAATATTGCATTGATAGTTTTTTATAGACATAAACTATAAAAATATAAATATAGGTAATAAGAATGATATTTTCACAAGATGAGATAAAAAGACGTCAATACGAAATACAAGAAAAAGCGATAAGAGATTATAACTCTACAATCTTATATAATCGCCAAGAGGGATTAAAAGAAGGTCTAAAAAAAGGTGCAGAAGATAAAGCAATAGAAATTGCATTGAAAATGTTAGAAAATGGCAGTGATGTTAATTTTATTGCTGATGTAACAGGTTTAAGCATTGAAAAAATAAAAGAGTTAAAAAAATAGTTATGTTCATTTCTTTGATGATAAAGAAACGAACCAAATCACAACAAGTTGCATAACATATTTCTAGAGTGCTAAAGCACTAAGAACTATGTTAAAATCACCGCAGATAAAATTTTAGCTTTGGAAAAAATTATCATTTTATACAATGCTTAAAACTTGCAAGGTTTAACAGTAGAACTAAAAGCGTAGCTATATTTTTATCTTTGCCAATAGCTAATAGTTACCGTAAAAAGATGCTAAAATGCGTGAAAAGTTAGGTATTATAAAAAAATCCTCATAGTATAAGGTATTTATATTATGAGGATTTTTTATAAATAAGTATGTTTGTTTTATTTTCTAGTAATGAAGAAAACGAGCTCAAAATTTTATAATATGAAAGAAATAATAAATTAAAATTACTGTTTAATGATATAGTTATTTTTTACAGAATTAAATAATTTTTTTTGTATAATATAGACATCTCCTTTACTTCTAGTAAGAGCTACATATAATTTATTTCTAATAATTTGAGAAATATTTTTTACTTCGAAGTTATCTTCTAAAATATTATCTGTTTTATCTGTTAAAATAACACAGGTCTTATCGTAAGTGTCTCCTTTGGAATTTCCCCAACTTATATAATTAAAAGAGTAATTACCATTAGAAGGCTTTTGTAATATTAATTTTTTTATAGAATTGTTTGATAAAATATCATCTATATTTTTAGCAGAAACTTTAATAATATTTCCAGTATTAATGTCAGCGGATTTTATAGGAATATTTAACTTAGAATTAACAAAATCGCAAATATTAATAGAACATCTACGCGAATTTATTAGACTAGAAGTATCTGTATAAAATTTGTTGTCTTGTAATAATTGGATATATTTTTCATATGAATTTATTTTATCAGTAAAGGGTTTTCCAAAATTATTTTGTCCATTAACAGAATGTTGGTAGTAATCTCCTACAAGTGTTACATTATTAATTTGTTTTAAAAATAATATTAAAAAGTTGTAATCATTCTTTCTAAAATCTTGGAATTCATCTATAAGGATATTATCAAAAAATATTAGAAATCTAGATGTTATTTTATGAATAAATTTTTCATTTTTTTTTGATTTTTTATTTAAATATAAAATTAGTTCAGAAAGCCGACCACAGAAAAATTTATTATTTTTATCAATATAATGACCTAAGTAATCTTGTTTTATATAGTAAGAATTAAATTTTTTATTTTCCGGAGGGTTTTTCATAGAAACACCCTCAATATTAAAAGGCTCAGTTTGAAAAATTTTAAAAATACTAGGTAAAAATGGTTGTATACAAAATTGATAAATGAAACTATGAAAGGTCATTATTTTGGTATATTTAGGAAGTGTGCCATAATTTTTTATTAATTCTCTTTGGATATTGTAAATATTTCTATTTGTAAAAGCTAAAATCATATTTCTTTCATTAGGATTTAAACAATTACATAATGTATATGTTTTCCCTGCACCAGCAACAGCTAATATTATTCGTTTATCCATTTAAACGCTTCCTTTACATATTTAGGTACTTGTAAATCAGCTTCATATTGTAAAATCTTATAAGCTACATCAACTTTATTATTAAGCATTTTTCCTAATATTGGTTTATTTTCTCCATTTTTTCCATAAATAACTTTATTAAATTTATAATCAGCAGTAGGATCAATTTTTCCTGCACATTTTTCTAAATCTGGATTTTGTTCATTACAATTATAAAGAGCTACTTCCCAAGTGAAATTTTTTAAATCATTATCCATAAAAATTTTTTGAGAAATAGATTGGGAATTATGTTCTTTCATGTAAGAAAGGTTGGTATCTTTTTCATCATTATCTGTAATTACAGCTATTTTTATATTTGTATTTTTTGTTATATCAAAGTATCTTTTATATGAGATGCCACCACAGGTTATAAGAGTAATACCATCTTGTGCTAAAGTTCTTTTATATATTTTTTTATAGAAATAAGGAAGTAATAAATATTCTGTAGGACCCTCTACTAAGATAGCTTTTTTTGATAATAATAAATGAAGTAAATTATTATTATCCAATTTTATAAAAAATTGGGCAGTTTCTTCGTCTATATTATCTAGTTTTGAAGTTTGATTAGTATTTGTTTCTATCCATAAAATATTTCGTAAATCTAATCGACTGGCAATCATACTATTATGCGTAGTAATAATCAGTTGAGAATCTTTAGAATAACTATTTATTGTAGATAACATTTGTTGTAAATTTGTGTAACATAAATGATTTTCAGGTTCTTCAATCATAATAACATCTAATTTACTATTAGATTTATCAAGAGCAATTTGTGTTTTTATAAGGTTTTCCATACCGCTTCCTTTATTTTCCAAAGGAATATCATTTTCCAATATAGAAATGATGTTTTCTAATATAATTTTTTTATAATTAATATCAAAAGTTCTATTATTGTTTAATTTTGGCAATGATAATTCTTTAAATAATAAAGATAAATTAGCTCTAAAAGAATTTTTAGCATGTATTTGTTCTTGTAAAGAATATCTAGAATGAAAAATTGTTTTATTAAAATAATTAAAAGTATTGTTGGTGTCTATAGAGCTTGTATCAATTAAAATAGATTTTAATGGTTGTTTTAATATAGAATATTTTTTACCTTGAAATGTAGACCAACTCATTTCGTAATATTCATAAGGTATTTCTTTAATTGTATTTGATAATATATTATCTGGAAATAAATCTTTATTAAATTCGCATTTAAATAAGATACCATAAGATGCTTCTTTAGGATTTAAAGAGTTTTCTCCATGAAATTCACTGCTTTTAAGATCAGTAGAATCTAATTCAAATATAACTTCTATTTTTATAGAAGGAAGATTTTCAAAAGAAGGGTCATCTTCAAAATTTTTTATGTTATCTTTATTCATTAAATCATGTAATATAGATTTATCAGAATTTCTATATTGTTGATTTAAAACAATGTTAAGTGCTTCTAATATAGTACTTTTACCTGCTTCATTTTCTCCAATAATAATATTTTTATTAGGATTAAAGGTAACAGTTAAATCTTTAAATTTTTTGAAACCAATAATTCTTAATTGTTTAATATAACACATATATTACTCCTTATACTAAGTATATATTTATTCATTTCTTTGGTGGCAAAGAAACGAACCAAAGAAAGCCACCGCAGATAAAATTTTAATTTTGAAAATAATTATCGCTTTATACAACGCTTAGAAACTCACTATGCTCAAACATTCAGACTAAAACCGTATTCAGCGATAATTCTTTTCAATAACTAATGTTACCATTAAAATTTTAAAATGCGGGAAAAGTTAGGTATTATTTATTGTTGTTCTTTTGGTGTTTTTCTTAGTTATGGAAGAAAAGCAATCGGATTATACGAACATTTGTTGTAATAGTCCTTTTTTTATTTGTTGCCAGTGTTCTAGCTGGGCTTTTTGGTTATCGAGTTTGCGGTCAAATGCTGAAAGGAAATCTGCTATTTTTGTTTGTTCTTCTAAACAAGGTAATTTGACATATAGTTTGGATAGGTTATCTTGATTTATATTAGTATTAGCACTAGAAGAACTTTTTTTCAATAAAGCTTTTCTAAAACTAAATTCTAGAAAACAATATTTTTTATAATGAAGATAAATATTTTCATTTATATTAAATCTACATCTGATAATAAATCCAGAATAAACAGTATCAATAAGATTTTCCATAATTACACAAGGTAAACCAACACCCTCACGTTTTACAGAAGAACGAACAAAAAGCACATCACCTTTTAATAAATTATTTTCTGAAAGTTCTTTTTCTGTTACATCAACTAATGAATAATTACCATTAAAAATATAAGACTTATTAAAAATGTCTTGTAAATTAATGAATTTTTTTCCATGTCCAAATGCTTCATTGCTTTTAGAAATGCCATTTTTTAAAGTAGCAATATCGCCTAATTTTTTCTTTTCCCAATTAGGATAATTATTGCCGTTTTCATCTTTAAAGCGTAGTTTTTGGCTAAAGATTTGTTGTAGTAATCCTTTTTTCTGATTTTCTAGGCTAGAGATAGTATTTTCTATGTTTTCTATTTTTTTATCTACTGTATTAATAAATTTCGCAATTTTTTCTTGTTCTTTTAATTTTGGAAATCTGCTTTTTATTGAATAAAAATCTTTATGATTTAAGTCTGGTATAGTAGAACTTCCAGCTAAAGTGAGAATTTTATTTTGTATTTTATTTTGATTTAGTATGCAACATATAAAATCTTTATTAAAATTTTTAGGATTGTATTTTATTCTAAAAAAATTATTGTGAAAAACACCTGCAATATTTGTAATGACTTTTCCTGTATTACCTGTTCTAGTCATTAAAATATCTTCTTTTGTACAGATTACATTAGGTGAAGGATTTTCTATATAGTAAGATTTTTTACTAGAAGGTTTTAAAAATTCATTGGTTATATAGAAAAATCTATTAGGAGCATAATCTAAAAATCTTTCTGTTATTGGTATTTGTAAACCTTGATTTAAATTAAATATATCTTTGTATTTATAGTATACCCATTCATCAGTAAATTCTTTAAATCTTAATTTTGGTATATTCAATATATCAACCTCCAATCTTTGGAATTTGTTATTTTAGCTAGAAATTTAACTTAAACTTTTATTTTAAATTTGCTATTTGGTTTTATATAAGGTAATAAAATTAATTCGCTGTCTAATAATTTAGCAATAGTATTGATTTTATTATCTTTTTTTTGTGCATGGGTGATGATTTGCATTTCTCCTGCGTAGCGTGCATAAAGGGCATTATCTAAGGTGATAGAGCCTATTTCTCTAGGGGCGATATATTCAGGGCAGATATATATTTGTTTGAATAATGCTCTGCTTTCTTGGGTGCGAATGGCTCCGTCTGCTTCATCTAGGCGAGCGGTGAAGGTGCTTTGTTGTAGGGTTTTTAGTATATCTTTATTTTGTGTTAATTTTTTTGCTTTTAATAAGATATATTCATCAGTTAAATTAGCTAATTCTTGGATTTCATCTTCTGTAGGTAGGCTATCGCCGATAAAAATGGAATCGATACCTAGTAATTTTAGATGTCGCATGGCAAGGCTGGCTGTTTGATAGCGATGTATTTCTAATGTTGACAAGCCTTTTTTGATTGGTGAGCGAGCTTTGTTATAGCTAGGTATGAAAGCACCTACGGAAATATTATATTTATGAAGTAATTCGTTTTGTTGTTGTAATTTTTTTACGTTTAGACCTGTACCTTCACGAGGATAAAAGTTATGGAGTGCATCAATATGTTGGAAATCTGTTTGGTAATGATTTAATTCATCAAGAAATTCTTGAGTGATAGTTGAGGCATTGAATTGTAATTTTATATTTTGATGACTTAATTTGGCTATTTGCTCGGCACTGTAGCCAAAGTCTAAGCGAAGTGTAGTTATGCCAAGAGTGGCTAATTCTTGGATATTTAATGTATCTAAATTTAATAAGGCTAGAGTATTTGGCGATACATCACAGATTACTTCCATATTATATTTCTGTGTGAGTTCTAAAATTGTCTGTAAATCTTGTTGGAAATGGGAAATATCTGTTTCTGGTATATGAAATGAGGTAAAAATGCGATTGAGATTATATTTATGGGCTAGATGAATTAGATTTAAATTTTCTGCTAATGTATTATCTAAGCCAAGATAAATGGAAATGCCGTTTTGCAAAATATCACTCCTCAATAGGGTCGTTAAAGCCGATTATTAATGTGGCGATAAAGCCGAAAATATAAGCTGTGAAAAGTCCGATTAAATAGCAAAGCATTTTATCTGTGCTAGCTGTAAGTGGTAGACCAGATAAGCCAATGGAGGTAGCACCTACATGGAAAAATGCTTGTACTGCACCACCAAAAGCACCGCCGATACAAGCGGAGATAAATGGTTTGCCAAGTGGTAAGGTTACGCCGTAAATCAAAGGTTCGCCAATTCCCATGAAGCCGACAGGAAGGGCAGAAGCTATGGTTTGTTTTAGTTTTTGATTTTTAGTTTTGAGATATACAGCGATAGAAGCACCGACTTGTCCTGCGCCTGCCATAGCTAAGATAGGTAAAAGGATAGTAACACCATATTGATTGAGCAGTTCAGCGTGAATAGGTGTGAGTCCCTGATGAAGACCAGTCATAACTAGTGGTAAGAAAATACCGCCGATGATAAAGCCAGTGATAGCACCACCAGAATTGATTGCAGATGTTACAAGTACGCCGATAGTCTCAGCGATGATACCGCCGATAGGTTGTAAGATGAATAGAGCAGGGAAGGTGGCGATTAAGATTACAAGTAATGGCGTTAAGAATAAATCTAAAATTTTCGGCACGATTTTGTGTAATTTGTTTTCTAACCATGAGGAGAAAGCTACTACTAATAAGACGGCAACGATACCACCACGACCTGCGAGTAAATCTATATTAAATAGGCTGATATTGTTGAGCATTGGGTGTGTGATAATGGCTGCCATAGTACCGCCGAGCATAGGAGAAGCATGAAATTCTTTGGCGGTATTGATGCCGACAAAGATATTTAAGCCGAAAAATACAGCATTTCCTGCTATTTGTAAAACTTGGATTGCAGGATAGCTGGTGATAGTAGGATCAATTTTAAAGGCGATATTTAATAATCCTGTGATTAAACCGCAAGCGATAAATGCAGGTATAAGTGGCATGAAGATATTAGAAATGCGTTTTAATAATAATTTAAAAGGTGTAGCATTTTTTTTGCGGATTTGTTGATGAAGTTCTTCAGCATTGCCAAATTGTTTTTGATTGTTATTTGTATCTTGATTTGTATTTTGAGCATTAGTTTCAAGATTTTTATTTGCATATAATTTTTTGAATTCAGAAGTTACTTCATTTACTTTTCCAGGGCCTAAGATGATTTGTAGTTCATTATCATTTAAGTTTACGCCTAAGACGTTAGGAATATTTTTTAATTCTTTTAAGGGTAAATTAGCGATATCTTCTGTGTTTAATTGTAAGCGAAGTCTAGTCATACAATTAGTTATTTTTAAGATAGAAAATGACTTCATAAGTTCATAGATAGCAAAAGCTGTTTGTTGTAAATTCATAGAAACCTCACAATTATTTTTTTATAGATTTTAATGATTTGGAGATAAAACCTTCATTATTATTTAAGCTAGAAAGTGCTTCTTCATAGGAGATATTGGCAAGTAGCATTAAAATTGCAGGTTTTACTTTGCCTTGAGTGATGGCTAAAGTATCAATAGCAGTTTGTCGGTCGCAATTAGTAGCTTCCATCAATATGCGTCTTGCTCTTTCTTCGAGTTTTTTATTAGATGATTTTACATCAACCATTAAATTACTATAGACTTTGCCCAATTTTATCATGGTGCAAGTAGAGAGCATATTTAAAATCATTTTTTGGGCAGTACCTGCTTTCATACGTGTACTACCTGTGATTGCTTCTGGGCCAGTCAAAGCTTCAATGGCAATTTTAGCATGGGAGCTGATTTCACTATTACTAGTACAACTGATAGCGATAGTCAAGGCATTTATGCTATTGGCAAAATCTAATCCGCCGATTACATAAGGAGTTCTACCACTGGCTGCGATACCGACAACACAGTCTTTGGCGGATAAATTTTTGGCTTGTAAATCTTCTTGAGCAAGAGTCAAAGAATCTTCTGCACCTTCTTGAGCTTTGAAGATTGCATTATAACCACCTGCGATAATTCCCTGCACCATTTCAGGGTCAGTGCTGTAAGTTGGCGGACATTCCACAGCGTCTAAGATGCCAAGTCTACCTGATGTGCCAGCACCGATATAAAATAAGCGTCCGCCGTCTTTGAGGCGAGATGTGATTTCATCAACAGCCATAGCAATCTGTGGCAATACATTACGGATAGCGATAGCTACGCGTTTATCTTCTTCGTTTAAAAGCATACACATTTCTAAAGTGGATACATTATCAATATTTAATGTATAAGGATTGCGTTTTTCAGTTAAGAGATTGTTTAAATTTATCATAAATAAAAGATACTCCTTTAAAAATATTTAATACATTTTTTCATTATAGATAATGGCTTTTTTATTGGCAAGGATAAGCTAGAAAATTTTAATTAATTTTAAATAATATTTTAAGTATAATTTAATTTTCTCATGATATATTTAATATATAAGATGTACATAAATAAAAAAAGATGTATAAAAGGTTGTGTAAATATGTTAAAATTAATTAAAGGACGTTTGAAAAATTTTATAGGAATAATAGCCCTAGCATGTTTTTTGTGTAGCCCTGTGAGTTATGCTGTACAACTATCCACAGTAAGTGCAGCTCCTCGTCATGAAGAAAGACATGATCCACCACCTCCTCCACCAAAACATGATAGACACGATAAAGATGATGATAATGATTACGATAAAGGAGATATCACAACTGCCGTGTTAATTGGTGGCGTAATTGGTGCAGTAATTGCTAAAAATACTTGATGTTTAATTTTATGTATATAACTTTTAGATAGGGAGGGTAGCAAAATGAAAGAATTATTTTCTAAGCGAGCGAAAAAAATTATAACAGCTGTATCATTATCTTGTTTCTTATGCAGTCCAGTGAGTTATGTTTATAGTATGAATCAAGCTTCAGCAGCAGCTTTGAATACAAATGTTGCTTATGAACAGCAATTCAATACAGTCGGCTTTGATAAAGATGATCATTGGAATAGAGGTCGCTCTGATGAGGATAAGGATTGGAAAAAACCACCGCCACCTCGCGATGATGACAGAGATGATAAGCGACCACCTCGTTCTGATAGAGACGATGATGATTGGACTCCACCACCACCTCGTCATGATGATGATGACGATGATTGGGATAGAGATAGACCTCCACGTCATGACCGTGACGATAGAGATGACCGTGATGATGATAGCGACAAAGATTATGATAAAGGCGATATCACAGCTGCAGTATTAATCGGCGGTGTAATCGGTGCTATCATTGCTAAAAACACTTAATAATATTATTAAATGATTTGAAAATTAAATATCGCAAAATAAATAAGCAAAAAAATAAAAGGTAGATTAAATATATGAATTAATCTACCTTTTTGTTTTTTTATTATTTGTATTTTAGATTTTATTAGAAAGTATATTCCATACCCATGAGTACAGTTCTACCAGGAGCAGGGCAATCTCCATCTAAGAAAGAGCCGATAGTTTCATAAGATACATTGGTGATATTGGCTAATTTCAGATATGTTGACCATTGGTCATTGATTTTATAATTGAGATTAGCGTCAAGTATATAATAATTGCTATCGCTGTAATAATTTGTATCTCTACCAGATACAGCATTTAGTAAAATATTATTATGCCATGTATCGTCATGATAACTAAAGCGAAGTTTATAGCTACTTGGAGCTATTGCATTAACATCAGTTTGATTGCCGTTACCATCAGCAAAATCAGTATGTGCAATTGTACGAGTATAAGCAAGAGACATATCATATTTTGGACTGAAAATTTTATTATATTCTAATTGGAAACCGCGTTTTTTCTGATTTTCAAAATTTACAGCATGGAATTTATTATTTTCATATCTCCAGCCCAATGGATCATCTATATTTTCTAGGAAAGCATTGAATTTGATATTGCTTGTAGGATTTAATTTATAACGTACACCTAGACTGCCTTTATAACCTGTCTCTGGTCGCAAATTAGGATTTCCTTGAATATGAGCATTATTAAAATATAAATCATCTAAAAATGGTGTAGCATAAATTTGACTCAAAGAAGCATAGATAACAGTATTTTTATCAGGTTTATAATCTAAAGCACCATTAGAAACGTATTTTCCACCGAATTCACTATTATTATTGTAAGCAGATGTTCCAGTCAGTGTTAATTTATCAAAACGGCGAGTGCTTTGTAGATAAACGGAAAAATTATCCATAGATTTATTATAATTGCCACTGAAAATATTATTATAATCATTGTTGATATTATCGACTTCATCTTTACGATAAGTAAGTCCAGCAGAAACGGTGTGGTCTTTACTGATTTTCCAAGCATCATGCCAATCGATACCTTGAGTAGTATTTTCCCAGCGACTATAAGTTTTTTCATTTTCTTGATCACTTAGCCCAGTAGGGATATAGTTATCTCCTTGAGTATAATAGTGATAAATTGCTAAAAATGCTGGAGTTTCAGTATTTTCTTTATAATTATAAGTGAGTGCGAAATGATTGATTAATTTTTCATAATTATAATCCTGTGGATAATTTTTGGATATCCAAGTGCCTGTATCGTTGCTTAGATGACCATAGTCAAAAGTTAAAGAAGTGTTATCGGTCAATTTCTTATCAATGCGATAAGCCATTTCACGGCGATTGTTGTCGGAATTTGGCATTTCATGAGTGTGGTCATCTGTGCCTTTGTATTTCATATAATCGACATTATCAAAGCCACCAGTAGCTACCCATGACCAATCATCTAAGCTACCACTTGTTATGGCTTTAACTTTCCAAGAGCCGTGTTCACCAGCAGCTAAATCAACTGTTGTTTCACGTTTATCGCCTTTTTTAGTAACGATATTGATAGCCCCAGCAGGAGTATCATAATTTAGATATGTAGAACCAACTGCACCATGAAGAATTTCAATGCGTTCTACATTCATTATAGATGGCAATAAATCTAAATCATAAGATGCACGACCACTCATGATACCTTTATTCATATTCATGCGACGACCATCAACGAAGATAGCTACTCTATCATCTCCATCAATGCGTACTACCATATGAGAAGTATTCAGTGAGCCTGAATTTACAGTTACACCATTAGCATAAGAGAGAGCTTCTGCTAGATTTTTATAGTGATTATCGTGTATTTGTTCTTTAGTGATAACTGTAGTGTAATTAGGTGAAGCAATGAGATTATTATTTTCAACTAAGCTATGAGCATTAGGTGTTTCATTGGCAAATGTAGTAGGCATAAAACAGCCAAATGCACTGAGTGCTAGTAAAAGAGAAAGAGATTTTTTAGAATACATAAGTTATGCTCCTTAATTAGAATTTTTGTCGTTGGATTTTATAATAAAGATAAAGGGCAATAAAATATAAACATATTTTTTGCAAAAGACAACTAAAAAGAAAAATTAAACGTAGACGAATATTTTTGATAAATAAAGATATTTTATTGTAAAGCAAAGCGATAAGAAATAAAAATATATTCATTTTAGTTGTTCGTTGTTGGATTATATCATATAGACGAATGAGAATATTAGTAACTGATTTACCGATTAAAGTACCTAATTGTGAGGTCAATAAACTCAATGTAGCAATGATAATCAAGCTGATGTCTATACCGATAAAATAAATAGTACTGATACCAAGTAATGGGATAATGATTAAGAATAATATTTTTATCAATAATACGTTAAAAAATACCATTAATAGATTGCGAAATAGACGTCTAACTAATCTAGCATGAGTAATGATGAATTTATGAAATCGCGAGAAAGCTTGTCGCAAGGGAAATAAAGACTTGATAAATAAGCGTATATCTTTTAAGCGTTGACGTAAATAATCAAATATTTGTAAAAATAATTGGCGTAAATCATGAGGTAGACTGCGTAAGATATTATAAAAATTGCTAGGTGAAAAATTCAACAAAAATGATTTGATAAAACGCATAATATCATTGGTTGAAGGTATTATGGTATAAAAATTAGTAGCGAGTTGTTTTACAGATGAGAGGATATCTTTTAGTGAATTAAGCGATAGATTTAAATTCATCAAATGTTGAATGAAGTTGCTGAGTGGTAAAGGTAAGACTGTGAAAAACAAACAAATAATGACACCGAAAAAACGAAAAATAATGATGAGTAAAAAATGACGTAAAAATAAAAATGGTTTTCGTTTAAAGGCACGAAAGCGTAATTTAAATTTTTTTTGTTGTTTGCGTAAAATCATATAGATACCCTAAAAATGTGTTTTTTTATAGTATATAATTTTTAGAACTAGATTATCAAGGAATTATAGGGAAAGATATATAAAAAAAAGACTATATTTAAACTAAGAGAAATTTTTAGTCTAAATATAGTCTTTAATTTTAGGAATTTAAAACTTCATTTATGGAAGTATAGCAAATAGAAATAGCTTTGTCTAATGTTTGTTTATCGATATTTAATGGCGGATTGAAATACAATACATCACCTAGAGGGCGAAGCAATAAACCTTTTTGGAGGGCATTTTTATATATTTGATAACCAAGTCGTTTTTTGCTGTCAAAAGCTTCTTTTGTATCTTTATTTTTTACAAGTTCAATGGCATTTATCAAGCCTAAATGGCGGATTTCACCGACATTTTGATGATTTAAGAAAGTTGCTTGTAATTTTTCATGGAGATATTTTGCCGTATCTTGAGCTTTGGCTAAAATATTTTCTTCACGCAAGATTTTTTGTACGGCTAAAGCAGCACTACAGCCTAATGGATTACCACTATAAGTATGGCTGTGCATAAACGCTTTGCCTTCATTATAATCTGCATAAAAAGCATCATAGATTTTTTGTGTAGTTATAGTTATCGCCATTGGCATATAGCCACCTGTCAAACCTTTGGAAATAGTCATGATATCAGGTGAAACATTTGTATAATCAAATGCAAACATTTTACCTGTGCGACCAAAGCCAGTTGCGATTTCATCAGCGATTAATAATACATTATATTCATCACAGAGTTTGCGAAGTTTTTCTAAATAAAGTGGCGGATAAATTCGCATACCAGCACTACCTTGAATGAGTGGTTCAACGATGACAGCTGCTAATTCATTGCCATATTTAGCGAAATCTTCTTCGGCATGAACGAAACATTCACATTTACAAGTTTCACGATTTTGATGATAAGGGCAACGATAACAATCTGGCGCTGATGTATGTACAGCATTCATGAGCATTGGTTTGTAGATTTTGGCATATAAATCCATGCTACCTACAGATAAAGCACCGATTGTTTCACCATGATAACCTTCAGATAAACACATGAAACGCTGTTTTTGCGGATTGCCTGTCTGATAATGGTATTGGAAAGCCATCTTTAAAGCACATTCTACAGAAGCAGAGCCGTTATCACTGAAATTGAATTTGCATAAACCTTTAGGTACGACTTTAATTAATTCCTGACAAAGTTTGATAGCTGGCTTATGTGAAAGATTGGCAAAAATAACATGTTCTAGATTATCTAATTGATTTTTGATTGCTTCATTGATTTTAGGATTGGCATGTCCTAAGAGATTGCACCACCATGAGCTGATGATGTCGATATATTCTTTGCCATTGATATCATAAAGATAAGAACCTTTTCCATGGTCGATAACGATAGGTTTTAATTCTTCATAATCTTTCATCTGTGAGCAAGGGTGCCAGATATATTTTAAATCTTCATCTATCCAATTAATATTACACATAAAATCAATCCATTTCTTTTGAATTTAATATTTAATTGTAGTTAGTTTTTAATTATAAATATAAACTTGCTAAAAATTTAGCATCAATGTCGATATCTTTATCATTTGGTTTTACTAAAGCTATGACAGGGATATCAGTTAAATCTTCAATCATTTTGATATTATCTTCTTGCATAATGCCACCAGTGTAATTATTTAAAATAATTCCCTGGACTTTAATATTTTGATGTTTTAAATATTCCACTGTTAATACTACAGAATTTATTGTACCAAGACCAGCATCAGCGATAATCAATGTTGGTAGATGTAGCCATTTTATGATATCTGTGAGAAAATATTTAGCTTTATCATCATAGCGAATAGGGCAGATTATACCACCACTGCCTTCAACTGTTACATAATCATAATTTTTTTGTACAGTAGCATAATCAGAAATTACAGTATCTTTTTCTACAGGATTGCCTTCGATTTTAGCAGCTAGATGAGGAGATACAGCATTTTTATATAGATAAGATAATAAAGTTTGCTCATCTTGGTGGATATTGGCAATGCGATTGACAAAGCCAGCATCACTTTCAGCGATATTATCAGCACCACTTAAAGCTGCTTTATAATAGCCAGCATTGAAATTAGCTTCGCGAAGTTTTTTTACTAATAAGGCAGTAACATAAGTTTTGCCGATATCAGTACCAGTTGCAGTAATAAAAAGACCTTTACTCATAAGACATCTCTTTTCTAAATAATTTATTTATAATGTTTTAAATTAGGTATTAATTTTTTACCTAATATGGCAGCGAGAATGCAAAGAACAATATCACCAGGAACAGCTAATAAGAAACAATATAAAACTACAGGCCAAATACCGATAGGAGTGTTTAAATAAAAATTGTTGATGATATATACATAGACCATACCAAAGGCATAGACGATTAAAAGATTGAGGAAGTTAACGCATAATAGATAAATGAAAGATAATTTAGTGCGATTTTGAGTGAGATAGCCAGCGACATAAGCACCAAAGGCAAAACCAATTAGATAACCAAACGTTGGCTGAAAAATATATCCAGGGCCACCGCCTTCAGTAAAAATAGGAATACCGATTAATCCTATGACTATGTAAACAAAAACACTGATAAAACCAAGATTAGCCCCTAAAAGTAATCCAGCTAAAGTAGTAAATAATAATTGCAAAGTAAAGGGACAAACAGGAACTGGTACTTTAATAAAAGCACCGATCGCGATTAAAGCTACGAATAAAGATGATAAAATCATACTTTTCGTAGATAAAATTTCTTTTTTCTTTGTTAATATCATAAAATCACCAATTCAAAAGAGTTTATAGTTTATTTCTGGTATATAAAAGAAAATCTTCTCGTAATTTTCAGTTACTATAAAAGCCTGTTAATACGAGAAGTGTTTGGTATTGTTTTTATATTTAATATTAAATATGTAGAAACTTTAAAGGAGAATAAACTTATTGAAAGAAATTGTCACTGTGGTTCGAATATTTCAATAAGGTAAATTTTTAATAGTAGTATGGAGTGACAATTTCTTCCAATAAATAATATATAAACGAACAAATATAAATTAACATATATTTAAATTATTGTCAACTTATTTTTTAGGATGGTTTACAAAAGGAGTAAAAAAAACAGCCAATTAATATTGACTGTTTTTAAGATGGGGATAAATTAGTTTTACTTGACAGGATAAAATCTTTATCATATGCTTTACTTAGCCTAGGTCTGTGCAATGATTAGGCTTTAAGTCACTATGAAACGGCAATTTCATGGTGGCTTTTTTATTTATATTAAGCATAAGTATCTGTCCTATCTATATAGTTTTAATAATATAATTATTAACCTCTAGTTTTACCACCAGCAACGTTGAAGGTTACACCATGTACATAAGAAGCACGATGACTGCTTAAGAACATAACCATATCAGCAACTTCTGTTAATTTTCCATCACGTCCAAGTGGAGTTGTTTTTGTATTTGTATATCCAGCACGTAACTGTTCTACAGTGATACCACGAGTATAAGCTAAAGATTCTTCATAAGCCAATGTTCTAAGACCTGTAGCTTCTAAGATACCAGGAGCTACGCCAACAACGCGAACATGATGTTTACCTAATTCTTTAGCCCAAGAGCGAGTGAAAGAGTTAACAGCATTTTTAGTTGCAGCATAGATGCTCTGACCTTCAGAACCTTCAAGACCACTTTCAGAAGACATATTGATGATAACGCCTTCGCCATTTTTTACGAATTCATGTCCTAAAGCTTGTGCACAAAGATAAACACCTTTGATATTTACAGCAGAAACTTTATCAAAAACATTTTCATCTAATTCATATTTACCATATGGATCATCTTTATCTACTAAAAGACGAGGAATATTGATACCAGCGTTATTTACGAGGATATCTAATTTACCGAATTTTGCTTTACCAGCTTCTACCATAGCTTTTACGCTATCAGCTTTAGTAACATCAGTAGGAACATAGAGGAATTCTCCACTGCCTTCATGTAAATCATATTCAGGAGTTTGTGGGTTCATATCACAAACAACAACATTTGCACCATTATCTAAGAATGCTTGAACTACAGCTTTACCAATGCCAGAAGCACCACCAGTAACAACAGCTGTTTTACCTTCAAGGGCTAACCATGACATATAAAATCACTCCAATTTATATAATTTTGTTATTATTATTTATTATGCTTTGAAGATAGCTATTTCAGAGCCAACTGAAGGAAGGCTAACTGCTTTATCTTCAAGATAGAGACTACCTTCTAAGGATTCGCCTTCTTCATTATTATTGAAACGAAGAGCGATATGACCTAAATCTTTAAGATTTTTTTGAACTTCACAGCCTACTTCTACAATTTTGTATTCAGTATCGTTGATTTTTAAAATATCGCCAACTTCTACAGTATCAGTTAATTCATTACCAGTATGAAGTACGCAGAATTCAGCAAGTTCAGCAGGAGCATTTTCGTTGAAGAGAATAATCATTTTTTCACCGATAAAATCTTCTGCCATAGGACCTAAATCTTTAACAATAGTAGAATATATTTTTTTCATAATAAGATAATCTCCTTGTATTGATTATTGATAAATTAGCTTTCGTATAAACCGAAGCTAGCGAGCCATGCTAAAACAACATTGATTGGACCTGTGATAAAACGAGAATATAATACAGAAGGAACACCAACTTCAACAGTTTGAGGTTCAGCTTCGGCAAGACCTAAACCAACAGGGATAAAGTCGCAAGCAGCCTGAGCGTTGATAGCGAATAATGCAGGGAGTGCAAGACTAGGAGGAATATTGCCTTTACCGATTTCAACACCGATTAATACACCGATAACTTGAGCGATAACAGCGCCAGGGCCGAGGAATGGAGAAAGGAATGGGAAGGAACAAATTAATGCTAAGATAACAAGACCGATTACAGAGCCGGCAAGAGGTGTAAGTACATGAGCGATGATATCACCGATACCGCTTGCTAAGATTACCCCGATGAGCATGGAAACGAATGCCATGAAAGGTAAGATAGTTTTTAAGATTGTTTCAATAGTATCACGACCAGCTTGATATAAAGTAGCTGTGATATAACCCATGAATTTACCAACTTTAGCCATAAAGCCTACATCAGTTTGTTCAGTGATTTTTTTTCTTGTATCGTAAGTGGATTTTTTTGGTTCTTCTGCAGGAGCTTGTGCAACTTTTGGTGCATTAGCAGCATCTTCAGCGGAAGCATAAGAGATACAATTTTCTTTTACTGCGGATACGTAAATATCTTCTGTGATATATTTAGCCATAGGGCCGCTTGCACCAGTTGGATTTAAGTTGATTGTGTAGATGCGTTTTTTAGGATAAATACCGCAACGAAGTGTACCGCCACAGTCAATGATTACGCAGAGAATTTCATCATCAGGAACACTAGTTTTGAAACCATCAACAAGTTCGCAACCTGTTAATTCTGCGATTTTTTGAGATACAGGAGAAATAACCCCACCTGTAATATTAACAACTTTATTCTTTTTATCATCTGGTTTTAATACAAGAGGTCCGCCAAATCCGCCAGCACCAGCATTAACAATAACATCTTTATATTGAGCCATGATAAATATCTCCTTTATTTTATATACGAATTAAATTTGCTTGATAAAAATTAATGAGTAGTTTTTACTTTATCACTTAAAACTACGCCCTGTTGTTTAGATACATAAGCAGTAGTGAAGTCAGTGACAACGCCTCCGATGAAGTTGATTAAAATACCGATTAAGAAATAGCGAAGAGCTAAGTCTACTGTAGATAAACCAAGTTGAGTAATACCATTAGCAACACCTAAGAATACGAACAATTCACCAGGATTTACGTGTGGGAACAAACCATTTAATGTATGGCAAGAACGAGAAGCTGCTGCATAATAAGATGGTTTGTATCTTTCTGGCATGAATTTACCAAGAGATAAAGTCATTGGATTACAGAAGAAGAATGTACCAATAACAGGTAAAATCATGTAACGAGAAATAACATTACCAGCACAGAGATGAGCGAATTTTTCAACTTTATCAGTGCCGACAAAGAGGATAATTGCATTCATTGCTACCAATAAGCAGATGAGGGTAGGAACGATACCAGAAACAAGACCGATGAACGTTTCGCCACCTTTGTTAAACATACCAATAAAACCTTGAGCTAGTAGTACTAAAGTGTCCATAAATATTCTCTCCTTTAATTTAGAATTTTTTGATTATTGTGATGCATTTTCAATGCATGTGGACGCTTCTTTTTGTTGTTTTGTATATTGTTTATATTCTTCAACGGCAGATAAGATGGCAGAGCTTGTTTGTTTGTCAAAGTTTTGGCAGTCTTTGTCAGTGATTTCTGGAAGGTAATATCCATTTAATTCATTGAAATTTTTAAATCTGGCAAAACTTGTTACACCTTGTAGTTTTTTTCCGGTGATGATTTTACAGTCATCATCTATACACAAGAGTAACAGACAACCTGCTTTAAATCTGCCTCTGGCCTTGCCGATTGCGACTCGGCCAGATTGACGAAGATTTTTTAATTCCTTATTAAATTTTTTTAATTGGTAAATATTCAATAAACCTTGGAGAAGCCACATTACTATACCTAATACAATAAATGTCCAGAACATGAGAGCTTTCCTCCTTTTTATTTATCAACTGTTAAAATTAAGTAATTTTTTTGCAGTGCTTTCATCAGTGATTAAAATATTGATTAATTTTCCTTTTAATGCACTATAGATAGCTGGAACTTTTTCGTCAGAAGCTGCAACTCCGATTACATATTTGACTTTATGTAATTGAGAAAAAGGTATGGAGATTGTCCTATCTACAACTTCAGTTGGTACTTCGTTACCATTTTTATCATAAAAACGAGTGCAAGTTTCACCGATGATACGATTACCAAAGGAAGAAGTGATGTATTCTGATTTTAGTCCATCAGTCCAAATTACGTTGGAAGCAGATGTAGGAGAACCAATACCTAAAAAGGCTACATCTAATTTATCCCATAAGTCTTGAATTCTTAAATAATTAGTATCATTTATAATTGCTTTTTTTGTTTCTGTATTTTTCGTTATAGCTGGAGCATAAAGATAATGGCTTCTAGCTTGGAATGCATTTGCAACCTTATAGCAAATTGTATTTACATGAAGGTCAACATCTAAGCTTTCAGAACCACCAACCAAAGGTACGAAATCAGCATCAACAGCTGGGAAATTTTCGATAGCTGCTTGATAGCCAATAGCCCCCATGGAACGACCCCAATTAAAGCCGATTACCATTTTGTCCTTGATTAGACGTTTTAATAGATTTAGTCCGGCTTTACCCAAATTGGAATAAACTTCATCTTTATTTTCACTAGATGGGACAATATAGACTTCTTTTAAATTAAACTTTTCTTCTAACTGAGATTCAATTGTTTCAAAATTGTCTTGAGCTATGAAGATTTTTACAATACCAGTTTCTTTTGCTCTTTTTAGATATTTACTAACAGTAGAGCGGTCAATTCCTAATTTTTTAGCGATATCACTTTGTTTCATGTCGGCTCCATAATACATATGAGCGACTTTGACTAAAATTCTTCTAGATACGGGTTGCATGTTAAGACCTCTTTTCAAAATATAAATATTAAAGTTTAAATATCTATAGTTATTATAAACTAAGCTGTCTAAACATGCACCATCACATATATGATGGTATATCTCATTTGTTCCGACACCCATATAATAGCATTTATACCCCATATTGTCAACACAAAAATAAAAAAAATATTTTAAATGTGAATTTTCTGATAGTTCTCCTTAAATGTTTAAATTTATAGTAATTTAGCTCATACTTGACAGTTAGATATAGATGGATTATTATATATATAAAATTTTCGTAAGTTAAAGTGATAAAGTAAAAAAGTAAAAGGAGTATAAAAATGGTAAATCCTAAATTAAGAGATAATTTAACGGATCAGTTATGTAAGGCTATGTTAACACTCAAGGATACAGAAGAATGTTATCAGTTTTTTGAAGATATTTGTACAGTAAGTGAATTAAAAGCTTTGGCTCAAAGATTAGAAGTAGCTAGAATGCTTCGTGCTGGTCATACTTATGAAGAAGTTGTAGAACGCACAGGAGCGAGTACAGCGACAATCAGTCGAGTAAAGCGCTGCTTAAATTATGGAGCAGATGGTTATGATACGGTATTGAACCGTTTAAAATAACAAAGGCAATGAATGGAGGAATATTTTTTATGAACAAAGGTCTATTATTAGAAATACCGTATGGAACAAGAGATTTTTTGCCAAAAGATGCAAAGGTAAAACGTGAGATTGAATCTAAATTGGCAAAAAATTTTAGTCTTTGGGGTTATGATGAAATTGTTACACCAACAATTGAATATGTAGATACTTTAACGATTAATAATCGTAGTGGCATAGAAACTCATCTATTTAAATTTTTTGATAAAAACAATAAAACAGTAGCTCTTCGTCATGAAATGACAACACCAATTGCGCGTGTAGCAGCTAGTAGAATGAGTGATGATATTCTTCCATATAAACTTTCTTATATCAGTAATGTATATCGTTATGAACAGACACAAGAAGGTCGTCAATGTGAATTTTATCAAGCTGGCGTAGAATTGATGGGGGTAGCTGAAGCCTTAGGTGATGCTGAGGTAATTGCTTTAGCTGTAGATAGTTTACAAAAAGTTGGCTTGAAAAATTTTGAGGTATGTATAGGTCAAGTTGATTTTATCAATGGCATCATGCAACAGATGGGATTATCTCAAGAAAAACAATTACAAATTAGACAAGCTTTAGAACAGAGAAACTTAGTGGATTTAACTAACGCTGTAGAAGATACAAAATTGCCTAAACAAGCAAAAGAAGCATTGAAATCTATTCCAATGTTACAGGGAAAAGAAGAAGTTTTAGAGATTGCAAATAATTTGGCATTGAATGAACAAAGTAGAAAAGCTTTAGATAATCTACATGATATTTACACTTTATTGAAAGCATATAATTTAGCAGATTTTGTAAAATTCGATTTAGGTGTTATTCGTGATTTTGATTATTATACAGGTATGATTTTTGAAGTATATGCACCAATGATAGGTTATCCAATTTGCGGTGGTGGTAGATATGACAAAATGTTATCTGATTTTGGCACAGATTGCCCTGCTACAGGTTTTGCCATGGGTATAGAAAGATTGATGTTAGCTTTAGATAAACAAAATAATATTGATGAATTTATGAGTGATGAAAATCAAAAGGATATATATGTTGCCTATACAAGTGATAAATTAAATGATGCTATTGCTTTAGTAAATGAATTGCGTGCTGAAGGAAAAGTTGTGGAATTAGCTTTAACAAATCAAACTAAGGCGCAGGCACAGCTTTATATCAAAAATAAATTATTTAAGGAATTAATTTATTTAGAATAATGATTAAGCGTATAAGACAATTTTGGCGAGCTATTAAAGCTAAACTGACAGTAGAAGACAAAGTATTTATTGATAAATATTTAAATGATGAAGAACAAAAATTATTTTTTGCCATGCGAGTCTATGACCAACGTCATGTATTGAATGTGGCATATACAGCACAAAAAATTATAGAGCAAAATCAATATGAAAATATAGATTGTAATTTATTGATAAGAGCTTGTTTACTTCATGATGTAGGTAGAACAGCTAAAGATATTTGTTTGATGGATAAAGTAACAAGTGTACTTTTAGGAAAATTTTTACCACAAAAAAGTAAACAATGGGCTAGTGAAGCTGAAAAGCTAAAATTAAATAAAGAAAAAAGTTTTTGGCAAAAAAGAAGATATGCTTTGTATATTTATTACAATCATGCACAACTTGGCGCTGAAAAATTAAATGAATTAGGTCTTAATAATATTGCTGAAATAATAAGATATCATCATGAAAAAATTGATTGTAAAGCTTGTAGTGAATTACAGATACTTTGTTTAGCGGATAGTTTAAATTGATAAAAAGAGGTTAGATTTTATGATAAAAGACGATATGCAATATTTAACGATAGCATTACCAAAAGGCAAATTATTTTATTTAGCTAAAGATTTATTTGCTAAAGTTGGTTTTGTAGCTGACAATTTAGAAGAAAAATCAAGAAAATTAGTCATAACTAATGAAGAATTAAAATTGAAATTTATCATAGCTAAAACGGCTGATGTGCCTACATATGTAGAACATGGAGCAGCAGATATAGGTGTTATTGGTAAAGATGTGTTGATGGAAGCTCAAAAAGATGTTTATGAATTATTGGATTTAGGTTTTGGCAGATGTCATTTGATGATGGCTGTGCCAAAAGATAAAAAAAGAGCAAAATTAACAGATTATACACATACACGTGTAGCAACTAAATTCCCTAATGTGGCAAAACAATTTTTCACAAGTAAAGGTATGCAGATGGAATATATAAAAATGAATGGTTCTATCGAATTAGGGCCAATCGTAGGTCTATCTGAAAGTATTGTCGATATAGTGGAAACAGGAACTACACTTCGTGAAAATAATTTAGAAGAAATAGCATTTATTGCTGAAGCTAGTGCTAGATTGATTGCCAATCGTGCAAGTTTTAAATTAAAATTTGACCGCATCAGTAAATTAGTAAAAGCTTTGGAAATGGAATTGGAAGGGGCTAATGAATAAATGGAAGTTTTAAAAGTAAAAGAATTAGGCTTAGAAGCAATACAAAAAAAATTAGATAAAGCCGCTTTCGATGAAGTGGAATTAAATCCTCGTATTCGTGAAAAAAATAAAGAATTATACGGTGAAGATTTAACAGCTAATCAGATTGTAGAACGCATTGTAAATGAAGTTCGCCATAATGGTGATGAAGCTGTGATTAAATATACAAAATTATTAGATGGAGCAGATTTCACACCTGAACAATTTTTAGTAACACAAGAAGAATATGCTCAAGCATATGAAGTAGCTGATGAAGATATCGTAAATTCCTTGCGTAAGGCTATTGAAAATGTACGTAGATATCACCAAGAACAAAAACCAAATTCATGGATTACATATAGAAATCATGGCTCTATATTAGGTCAATCTGTAATACCATTAGATAGAGTAGGCGTTTATGTTCCAGGTGGAACAGCAGCTTATCCTTCTTCTGTAGTGATGAATGTAATGCCAGCAAAAGTGGCAGGTGTCAAAGAAATCATCATGATGGCACCACCATCTCGTGATGGAAAATTAAATCCATATGTATTGATAGCTGCTAAAGAAGCAGGTGTTGATGCCATTTATAAAGTAGGTGGAGCTCAAGCTATAGCTGCTATGGCTTTTGGTACAGAAACTATTCCGAAAGTGGATAAAATCACAGGCCCTGGCAATATTTTCGTAACTCTTGCTAAAAAAGCAGTATATGGACATTGTGATATTGATATGCTAGCAGGTCCTAGTGAAATCTTGATAGTAGCAGATAAAACAGCAGACCCAGTATATACAGCAGCAGATATGTTAAGTCAGGCAGAACATGATATGCTCGCTTCTAGTATTGTACTCACTGATGATGAAGCTTTAGCAGATAAAGTTTTGGCAGAAGTAGAAAAACAATTAGCTAAATTGCCTAGAAAAGAAATTGCAAAAGCATCTTTAGAAAGAAATGGTCGCATTATTTTGACTGAAAATCTCATGCAGGCAATGGAACTTGCGAACTACTCTGCACCAGAACATATGGAAATTTTGACTGAAAATCCATTTAGTTTACTTCCATATGTGCGTCATGCAGGCGCAGTATTTTTAGGTGCTTATTCTCCTGAACCACTTGGAGATTATTTTGCAGGGCCAAACCATGTACTTCCTACAGGTGGCACAGCACGTTATTATTCTGTATTGAATACAGAAACATTTATGAAACGTACAAGCATAATTTCATATACACAAAAAGCTTTGCAAGAGGTAAGTTCTGATATCGTTCGTTTAGCTGAAGCAGAAGGATTACAAGCTCATGCAAATGCAATAAAATTAAGAGGTGAAAAAATTGATTAAATTAAAATACAGAACTGGTTTAAAAGATATGCCTAGCTACGATGTAGTGGAGCGTGATTGGGATATAAAGGTAAATGCAAATGAGTCTAATATGAATTTGCCACCAATAATTGAAGATAGATTGATGGCACGATTGGCTTCTGTAGCTTTTAACCGTTATCCTAATGAACAAGTTGAATTATTAGCAGAACAAATTGCTGATAATTTTAGATTAGATAAAGAAAATATTTTAATCGCCAATGGTTCAAGTGAAATTTTGGAAAAATTATTCTTCGCTTTTGGCGGTAGAGGTAGAAAAATAGTATATCCACAACCATCTTTTTCCATGTATAAAATCTATTCCAAATTTAGCGCTTCCATTGGTGTACCTGTGGATTTAAATGATGATTATACTTTCAATGCAAGTGATTTTGTCAATGCTGTAAAAGAAAATAAAGCTTCTCTTGCTGTTATTTGTTCCCCAAATAATCCTACTGGTACAAAAATTCCTATGGCAGATATTGAATATGTAGCTAAAAATATTGATTGTGCTTTAGTCATTGATGAAGCATATGTAGAATTTGATGGCGAGTCTGCAATGAGATTTTTAAAAGATTATCCACATTTGATGATAGCAAGAACTTTCTCTAAAGCTTATGGATTAGCTAGTGCAAGAGTAGGTTATTTGATTGCTGATAAAAAAATTATTGAAATGGTAGGCAAAGCTTGTATGCCATATCATGTAAATGTATTATCTGCTATCACTGCTGATATAGTGTATCAAATGAGAGACGAATATATTCCACGCATTCAAATGACAGTGGCAGAAAGAAAACGCATAAGCGAACAGTTGAGCAAAATTGATGGAATAACAGTTTATCCATCTGCAACTAATTTCATCTTGATAAAATATGATAAAGCTGTAGCTTTAAATGAATATCTTGAAAATATCGGTATTGGTGTGCGTTCTTTTGGCAATGCTCCAAGACTTGAAAATTGTTTGCGCATTTCTATGGGAACTAGACCAGAAAATGATGCTGTGTATAAAGCTATAAAAGATTTTGTAGAAAGTCAAAATTAAAAGGATTGAATGGTATGGATTTAAATAAAAAACGCTGTGGTGCTATAAAACGCACTACAGCAGAAACAGCTATTGATATAAAATTAAATCTTGATGGCACAGGAAAATCAAATATTAAAACTAAAATAGGCTTTTTTGACCATATGTTGACTTTATTATCAGCACATAGCTTGATAGATATGGAGATTTTCTGTGATGGTGATATAGAAGTTGATGGTCATCATAGCGTAGAAGATTGTGGTATTGCCTTAGGGCAAGCTTTTAAAGAAGCAATTGGTGATAAACGTGGTATAAATCGCTATGGAACTTTTTATGTTCCTATGGATGAAGCGTTAGCTTTGGTGTCTTTAGATATAAGTGGTAGACCTTATTTAGTATGTGATATGGGTGAATTAGCTCCGATGATTGGCGATTTTGATACAGAACTTGTCGAAGAATTTATGCGAGCTTTTGCCTTTAATGCTGGAATTACATTGCATATAAAAGTGATGTATGGAAAAAATTCTCATCATAAAGTAGAAGGTGTATTTAAAGCTTTAGGTCATGCTTTAAGACAAGCTGTAGAATTTGACCAGAGAGCATTAGATAAAATTCCTTCAACAAAAGGAGTATTAGAATAAGATAAAAATTTTTAGTTAAAGGAGTTATTCTAATGATTGCAATTGTGGATTATGGTGTGGGCAATTTATTTAGTGTGGAGAAAGCATTTTTGAAATTTTCTCCAGATGTAGTGCTTACAAGTGATGCAAAAGTAATAGAAAAAGCCGATAAAATTGTACTTCCTGGTGTAGGTGCTTTTGGTGATTGCATGAAAAATTTTGAGCAATCAGGCTTAAAAAATTCTGTTTTAGAAGCTATTGAACAAGGAAAACCTGTAATGGGAATTTGTGTAGGTGAACAAATCATGTTTGAAGGCAGTGAAGAGTCACCAGAAGTAAGAGGCTTAGGAATTTTTAAAGGCATGGTAAAAAAAATAAATGCTCCTGGGCTAAAAATTCCGCATATGGGTTGGAATTCTTTAGTTATTGATGAAGAAAATAATCAGAATGTAAATATTAATTTATTTGCAGGATTGAAAGAAGAACCATATGTTTATTTTGTACATAGCTATCAGGCTTGTCCAGAAGATAAATCCATAATTTTAGCTAAATCTAGTTATGGCGAAGAATTGGTAGCTGCTGTGGGAAAAGATAATGTAGTAGCGACACAATTTCACCCTGAAAAATCAGGTGATATTGGTTTGAAAATTATTAAAAATTTTGTAGAAGGGTGAATGAAGATTGATTATTTTTCCAGCGATAGATATTAGAAATGGTAAATGTGTACGCCTTGTAAAAGGTGATTTTAATCAGGAAACTGTATTTTCTGAACGTCCAGAAATCATGGCAAAAAAATGGGAAGATGAAGGCGGTCAATACCTTCATTTAGTTGATTTAGATGGAGCTTTAAAAGGAAAATCACAGAATTTAGATGTTGTAGAAATGATATTAAAAACAGTGAATATCCCTGTAGAACTCGGTGGCGGTATTCGCACTATGGAAAATATCAAGCAAGTTTTAGATATGGGTGTTAGTCGTGTTATTTTGGGTTCTGTAGCTGTAAAAGATCCGCAATTAGTAAAAGAGGCTTGTAAAAAATATGGCAGTGAACGCATTGTTGTAGGTATTGATGCTAAAGATGGCATTGTAGCCGTTGATGGCTGGGGTGTATCTGGCAATGTGGAAGCGAAAGAATTGGCTAAAAAAATGGCTGAAGCTGGTGTAAAACATATTATTTATACAGATATTTCTCGTGATGGTACTTTATCTGGTGTAAATGCAAAAGCGACAGCAGAACTTGCAAGTTATAGTGGAGTAAAAGTAGTAGCTTCTGGCGGAGTATCTTCTATTGAAGATATTAAAATTTTAAAAGGCTATGAACAAGATGGTATTGAAGGTGTAATCGTAGGTAAAGCTATTTATACAGATAATTTATCTTTACAAGAGGCTATAAAAATAGCTAAGGAGGGATAAATAATGTACACAAAAAGAATAATCCCTTGTCTTGATGTAAAAGCAGGACGAGTTGTTAAAGGAACAAATTTCGTTTCTTTGCGCGATGCAGGCGATCCTATAGAACTTGCTTCTGTATATGATAAAGAAATGGCTGACGAACTTGTTTTTTTAGATATAACAGCTTCTAATGAACAACGTGATACTATTGTAAAAGTAGCAAATGATTGTGCAAGTCAAGTTTTCATTCCATTTACCATTGGTGGAGGAATTAGAACTGTAGAAGACATGCGCAAAATGCTCAAGGCTGGTGCAGATAAAGTATCTATGAATACAGCAGCGATAAAAGATCCTTCTATAATCAAAGAAGGAGCAGAAAAATTTGGCAATCAATGTATCGTGCTTGCTGTAGATGCTAAACGAAATGGCGAAAATTCTTGGGAAGTTTATATAAATGGTGGTAGAACACCAACGGGAATAGATTGTTTAGAATGGGTGAAAAAAGCAGTTTCTTTGGGAGCCGGTGAAATCTTGCTCACAAGTATGGACGCTGATGGTACAAAAAATGGTTATGACATACTACTTACGCGTGCAGTTTCAGAAGCTGTAAATGTACCAGTAATTGCTTCAGGTGGAGCAGGAAAATTAGAACATTTTTACGAAGTATTAACAGAAGGAAAAGCTGATGCAGTACTTGCTGCTTCAGTATTCCATTATGGAGAATTTAGTATTCGCCAAGTAAAAGAATACTTAAAATTTCGTGGTGTGGAGGTTAGATTGTAATGATAGATATCGACAAAGTAAAATTTGATGAAAAAGGCTTGGTGCCAGCTGTAGTGCAAGAAGCTAATGGCAAAGTTTTAATGCTTGCATATATGAATAAAGAATCACTACAAAAAACTATAGAAACAGGATATACATGGTTTTATAGTCGTTCTCGTCAAGAACTTTGGAATAAAGGGGCAACTTCTGGCAATAAACAATCTGTCAGTGAAATTTATTATGATTGTGATGGTGATACTTTGTTGGTAAAAGTTCATCAAACAGGTATGGCTTGTCATACTGGCACATATACTTGCTTTACTGACCGCAGATTATTTCCAGATAGCAAAGATTTAGTACCTATGGCTCAACCACAGGATAATACTTCTATTGCTAAAGTTTTAAATGATTTATATGCAACAATTAAAGACCGTCAAGTAAATCCAGTAGAAGGTTCATATACTAATTATTTATTTGAAAAAGGTCAAGATAAAATCTTGAAAAAAGTAGGCGAAGAATGTACAGAAACAATAATTGCTTCTAAAAATATGGATAAAGAAGAAATTCTTTATGAAATGAGCGATTTATGGTATCATTGTCTTGTTTTATTGGCATATCATAATATTACTCCAGATGATTTATTAGCTGAATTGATGAGCAGAAGAAATGGTGGAGAATATCATAGATTTGGCAAGAAAGAAATCAAAAAAAATAAATCTTAAAGAGGAGAATTGATGATGGGACAAGCTAGACTTGACTATATGAAAGATTCTGCATGGAAGCGTGGTACTGCAAAAAAAATAGATAATTTGCCACCTTTTGAATTACCATATGCAAAAGATGCAGTATTGATTGACCTTGTAGACCCAGATGTATTACCAGATGCACAGGTGAACTTTTTGGAAATGATAGAAGTTCGTTCTACACTTCGTCAATATGATGATACAAAAGAATTATCTAATAAAGAATTATCATATCTTTTATGGTGTACTCAAGGCGTTAAAATGGTAATGCAGACAAAGACTATTAGAAATGTACCTTCTGCTGGCGGTAGAAATGCATTGGAAACATTTTTATATATTCGCCGTGTTGAAGGCATAAAACCAGGTTTATATCGCTTTTTACCATTAGAGCATAAATTATTATTAGTATCTGACGCAGAAGATATTGAAGAAAAAATCTGTAGCCAATTTTCTACAGTAGGTGTAGCAAATAATGCAGCTGTAGTATTTTTATGGACAGCTGTTTATGAAAGAATGGATTGCATGTTTGGTGAAAGAGCATATCGCTATATTTATTTAGATGCTGGACATGTTTGCCAGAACTTATATTTAGCAGCACAGACAATGCATATAAAAGTATGTGCATTAGGTGCTTTTGATGATGAAGTTTTAAATCAAAATCTCGGTTTTGATGGGGAAAATCAATTTGTTGTCTATGGTGCTGGTGTAGGTAAATAGGATAGTTTAAAAAAGAATAAATTAGAGTAAAAGAACTCAATTAAGTGGTATTTATGAATATTACTTAATTGAGTTTTTTGTATATAATTTAGTTTTTCCGCATAAAAATATAATGAGGAAATTTTTATAATATTTAAAATAAAATACAAAAATATTTCCGCATGTTGCGGAAAACAATCAATCTATGATGGATTGCTAATTTTTGATACAATTTAATCAAGTTAAGGGAGTATTGAAAATGGCAAAGATTAATAAACGAAGAAAGAAAATATTTGATATGTTAAAAGAACATCAAACAGGATTGAGTGGAGAATTTATGTCTCAACAGTTAGGTGTTTCTTCAAGAACAATACGTTCAGATATAAAAGCTTTACAAGAATATTTAGTTGAATATGATATACGAATAATTTCTAGCCCTAATAAGGGATATCGCTTTAATAAATTTGAGCAACTTGATACTGCTGAACAAAATTTGTTTCAAGAAGGTGTTAGTAATTTAGAAACAGCAAAACAAAGGATAAATTATATATTGTATAGACTGTTAGAAAATACTTTTAAAGATATTGTTATTACACAAAATGATTTAGCAGAAGAAATGTATATAAGTTTATCTACATTAAAGATACATTTAAATGAAGTAAAAGATATCTTGCAAAAATATGATTTAAAAGTTACACAATATAAAACAAAGGGTATAAAGGTTATTGGTGAAGAAGTTAAGATACGTTATTGCATAGTAGATATGATAAATACATGTAGTACAGAAAAATTTTTCCAGAAGATTTTAGCAAATGTAGATATTGAGTTATTAGATAAAATAATAAAAGAAACATTAAGTTATAAAAAAATACAATTAGCAGATAGATCTAAAGAAAAATTTTGTCTACATATAGCAATAGGCATGCAACGTTCTAATTGTAATAAATTTGTATCCTATCCGTCTAGTATTGCTAATAAAATAGAAAATACTTTTGAATATAATGTAGCTAAAGAGTTAATAGATAATATATTGAAAAAGATGAATATAGATATAGCTTGTTCAGAGGTATATTATATTGCTCAATGTCTATTAGTTAGTAAGAAATTAACAGATATTAGTGAATCTATGGATAAAAAACATGTAAAAAATTTAGTAAATATAATTTTAAAAGAAATTCATGAAAAACTATCTATTGATTTTACTGATGATGAATATTTAATTGATGGTTTAACATTACATTTAAATATAGCATTAACAAGAATTCAATTTCAGATGAATATTAGAAATGAATTATTAGAAATGATAAAAAATGATTATCCATTAGCATTTCAAATGGGAGTAATAGCTGGGAAAATACTTGAACAATATGATAATGTAAAAATTAATGAAAATGAAATTGGATATATAGCTTTACATTTTGGTGCAGCATTAAGTAGAAATGGTATAAAAGAAAATATTCAAGCAAAAAATATAATAATAGTTTGTGCTTCAGGATTAGGTATTTCGATGTTGTTAAAAGCCAAAATAGAAGAATATTTTAATAATAGATTAAATATAATAAAAATATTACCAGAATATGAAATAACAAAAAAAATTATAGATAAAGTAGATTTTATTTTAACAACAGTACCAATAAGAGATTTTTCGTCAGAAAAAGTTATAAAAATAAATCGTATATTACAAAAAGATGATATTGAATTAATAGAAAAT
>OOAJ01000401.1_pt1 | contig 31482 bp, 27 predicted proteins | sample 1671241 | NCBI WGS metagenome assembly OOAJ01 (sample SAMN06348136, study PRJEB24527) | human gut metagenome | biome: human gut; feature: ankylosing spondylitis patient; material: feces | host: Homo sapiens | place: China | collected 2015-10
GTTTCATCGTTGAGGTTGCTTGGCAGGCTCACTTTGTAACAAATATGTTCATCAAGCCATCTGCTGAAGAGCTTGAGAACTTTGAGCCTGATTTCGTTGTTTACAACGCATCAAAGGCTAAGGTTGAGAACTACAAGGAGCTCGGTCTTAACTCTGAAACAGCTGTAATGTTTAACATCACAAGCCGTGAGCAGGTTATCGTAAACACATGGTACGGCGGCGAGATGAAGAAGGGTATGTTCTCAATGATGAACTACTACCTCCCACTTAAGGGTATTGCTTCAATGCACTGTTCAGCTAACACAGATAAGAACGGCGAGAACACAGCTATCTTCTTCGGTCTTTCAGGTACAGGTAAGACTACACTTTCAACAGATCCTAAAAGACTTCTCATCGGTGATGACGAGCACGGTTGGGACGACAACGGCGTATTTAACTTTGAGGGCGGCTGCTATGCTAAGGTTATTAACCTTGACAAAGAATCAGAGCCTGACATCTACAACGCAATCAGAAGAGATGCTCTTCTTGAGAACGTAACAGTAGATAAGGACGGTAAAATTGACTTTAACGACAAGACAGTTACAGAGAACACTCGTGTATCTTACCCAATCAATCACATTGAGAACATTGTTCGTCCTGTATCTTCAGCTCCTGCTGCTAAGAATGTAATCTTCCTTTCAGCAGATGCTTTCGGTGTACTTCCGCCTGTATCAATCCTTACACCTGAGCAGACAAAGTACTACTTCCTCTCAGGCTTTACAGCTAAGCTCGCAGGTACAGAGCGTGGCATTACAGAGCCAACTCCAACATTCTCTGCTTGCTTCGGTCAGGCTTTCCTTGAGCTTCACCCAACAAAGTATGCTGAAGAGCTCGTTAAGAAGATGGAAAAGAGCGGTGCTAAGGCTTACCTCGTAAACACAGGTTGGAACGGCACAGGCAAGCGTATCTCTATTAAGGATACAAGAGGTATCATCGACGCTATTCTCGATGGTTCTATCACAAAGGCTCCTACAAAGACAATTCCTCACTTCAACTTTGAAGTTCCAACAGAGCTCCCAGGCGTAGATCCTGCTATTCTCGATCCTCGTGACACATATGCAAATGTTGCAGATTGGGAAACAAAGGCACAGGATCTTGCAGCTCGTTTTGTTAAGAACTTTGCTAAGTACGAAGGCAACGAGGCAGGTAAGGCTCTCGTAGAGGCAGGCCCTAAGGCTTAATCTTTGTATTAATTTTAGTACAAGCTAACTAAATAAATTTAAGGGTGCTTTCCATATGGACAGCACCCTTTTATAATGCGTAATATACTTAATATTTAAGACCTTAATAAAAAGTATCAACCTTTTACTTGCACAAAAGACTATTAAACAGCATAGATTTATCCCCGTACTTTTAATAAAAATCAAGAAATAGAATTAATAAAAACAACTGCCGCACCGATCATCATAATTGCGAATACAACAACCGCAACTATCATTGAAATATTATTACTCAATGCGTTTAAATCCAAACTGTTAGACGAATTAGACTTTTTATTGGGGGCAAGCACCGGAATGTGACATTTCTTTGCCCATACAATCAGTGAATTGTAATTATCACACCAATTAGAAACACCTACAAGTTTTTTGCCGTTGACATAAATTTTAGCGGTTTTAATCCTGCTCACCTTTATGTAATTAATCTGATCATAATGATATGGTTCATCTTTATAATAAAGATAGCTCGTCTGTACACTCGGGCATTTTTTTAGTTTTAAACATATAAGTAAAGCTATAGCAAAAAATATTGCAGTGCTCAATATGCTTATTATCAGAATTTGAACAGTGCTTAAAGTAAAAGGCGTATGATTAACGGAAGAAGTAATCGCCTCCTGTATCAAAATTTTTGCTACAGGAATCAAGCCGATAACTATAATTGGTATAATAACGAAAAATGCGTTAAAATCATAGTTCAAATCAAATTTCGTATTAAAAACCGACTTTTCAATGGCTGCATTTTCTTCATTTTGCCGCCTTACATCAAAATACTCAAGCTCTTCTTTGGCATAATTATTTAAATCATTAACAATTGGCATAATGTTTCCCCTTTTTAAATCCTTTATTATTACCCTGCTTGTTTATTTTCTGAATTAATATTTAATTTGCCGGCGAAGTGATTACATTGGCAAGCAAATCTGTCGGAAGATTTTCAATATCCATATATCCTGTGTTGTCCGCTATAAAGAGGTGGTAACCGTCATTTATATAATCAAATGAAGTATAATTACCGATAAAGCCCGAATGACCCCAACCGCCGTTATAATATCCTGCCATACCGTAACCGTATTTATGTGAATTTTCGGGTGAATAATCTGTAGTCATCTCCAGATAGCTTTCATTTGAAATAATTTTTCCACTGCTTAGTGCCGTCATTCATTTATCCATATCTTCTGCATTTGATACCATATCACCTGCACCTTTAGTAAGACCTATGGCATCTTCACCGACAACAAAAGTATCGTAAGTCAAACCCCACTCCGAATTGTTTTTTACATCATTTAAAAATCCCGAATTAGTCATATTAAGCGGTTCAAAAATATTTTTACTGATAAAATCATAATAATTTTCTCCCGATACCTGTTCTACGATATTGCTTAATAAAAAATAGTTTGCATTACAATATTCAAATGTAGTGTCAGGTTCAGAAACAAGAGGCTGTTTAAAAATCCATTCTTTAATTGCGGCTACATTCTCCTCTTCCGTTTTATCGGAAGAAACATCCTCAACTTGAAGTGCTGCCTCGGGAGTTTTAACAACCATATCAGGTATTCCCGAACGCATAGAAAGCAGATTTTTCAATGTAATGTTCTTACCTGCTGTATATTCAGGATAATATGTATCTAATGTATTGTCTAAACTAAGTTTGCCTTGGTCACGCAACATTAAAATTGCGGCAGAGCAAAATTGCTTAGAAATTGAACCGATATACATTATCGAGTCAACTTTTAAATCGTTTCCTTTTTCATCTTTTCCTGTAGCCGACTGATAAATAACCGAATTATCTTTTGTCAGATATACAATTCCCTCAAATTTTTTATGTTCAAGTACAGAATCCATATTTTCTTTAATATTAACACTTTCAGTTGTTTCGGTTTCGGCAATTTTACTCTCAACGGGCTTGCTTTCCTCATTATTACCCGAAGAACATGCAGTTACCGAAAAAGCAATTACAAGGCTAAGTATAATTGCAGATAATTTTTTCATATCATCTATCTCCTTAATTTATCTTTTCTATAAGTATAAACCATAAGACGAGTATTTTCAAACAACCGATTATTTAATTATTCAACCAAACTGCAGTATTATAAACTCACGGTTGATTACAATAAAGGCTTTGTACGATCAAAAGAGCCTACGAAATCATGATAATCCTTTTTTGCTATTTCATCAGCAAAACAAAGCAGAGGTATAACAGAGCTTTCCTGATGAAACATATATGAATATATTTCTCCGTCGGCAGTGGCAACCGAACTTCGTGTGGCAAGGTTATTTTTGCATAGTATCTCCATACAGCGGTCAACCTCTTTTGATTCAATGCCCGTATTTTTACTGATAAGCGATGCCGCAATCGGAGTATTTAAGCGGGAATACATATAAAATATAATTTTTAATAACTTTTTATCTGCAAATAATTCAAACACACCACGCAAGGTTTCAACATCTGCAAGCTGTTCTCTAATACTGCTTTTCGGCTCTACCATCAGGAAAAAGTGATGAAAATCAGGCGATAATCGCGCGGTTGCTACACCGCCGTCCTGCATCATTTTTGCGAAATAATCCGTTTTATCGGTAGTTATAGCTGAATGTTCAATAAATTTATTTAAAAAATCATCAAGTGCAGAAATATCTTGCATAAATCCGATTTCTATCGCCCAGCAAATGCTAAAAGCATAACGATATGCGTCCTCATTTTTCATCTGACAAATCTGTCGTGCAAGCGACGCTGTTAATCTTTGTTCTTCTCGACCAAACAAAGCATCAATACTTACACCAAGTGCCTGCGATATATCGGGCAATAATTCGGCGTCAGGTGTACCGCCTCTCTCCCACTTCGACACCGCTTGCGTTGTAACTTCCAAAAGCTGGCCGAGTTGTTCTTGCGTAAGTCCTTTTTGAGTACGATATTTTTTTATTTGCTTGCCGATAACACTCATTTGTAAACCCTCCGTTGATTTTCTGTTTTTATATTATCACAAGCAAATGGCATTTGCAAGGTTTGGTAAACATTAAAGTAACACAAATACAAAAGGGTGCACCTTGCACGGTAACACCCTTTTGTATCTCTGTTATTGCTATTTTAAATTTTTATCTATAAATTCGATATAAGGTTTTCTATTATAAACACTGTTATAATTATTTTTATACCATTCATATTCTTCTTTTAAACCAACTTCGAGTGGAATTGTTGTTGGCATAAGTTCATTTTGTTTTTTAACATCAAGAATATATTCATAATCATAAAAGCAAAAATAATCTCTCTGTTGAACAGATTTATCTACTTCTACAAATTCAGGTATTTTTCCTACTGCTTTATAACAAAGTTTAACCCATTCCTTAACAGTAATTATATCACTGTTTCCGACATTGTATATATGATTGTCAGGTTTCTTTTTAATAATTAATTCTATAAATTTACATAAATCAGATACATTATAAAACTGTAACTTCATATCACCGTTTTGCGGAATATAAAACTTTCTGCCTTTTTCGGCACAGTCAAAAGGAAATGCTTCACGGTAAAGGTTTTCATAAATTCCATAAAAATATGGAGGTCTTAAAATATATGCATTAGGGCAATGTTCAAGTAAGTAGTTCTCTGCCATTAATTTATTAACACCGTAATCACCCCATACAGAATTTTTACCACAAGTTTGTTCCTCTGTAAAAGGCTGACTGTTAGTTTCAGGATATACTGCGCTTGAACTTATGAAAATATAATCATCAAATGTAACACCGGAATTCAGCAAACTTTCTATGTGAGCCTTATTATAAGCTGTAACATCAATAATTAAATCAAAATGTTTATCTTTTAACAAGTTTTTTAAATTCATTCTGTCACAGTTAATCAGATGAACTCCGTCTAATTGCGCTCTGCTGTTTCTGTTAATAACATACACTTCATTATTTCTTTTGAGAAAATATTCCGCAGTAAATTTACTAACAAATGTTGTTCCGCCGGTAACAAGAATTTTCATAGTAACAACTCCCTTTTGAATATTATAAAATGCATAACACACCTTACACTTTTAATTATACTTTACACGCAAATTTTTTGTCAACTGAAAACTTGAAAAATGCAATTACCTCAATTATAATAATTACATAACATTATAATTGAGGTAATTATGAAAACTAAAAAACGAAAAACCACAAAAATCACTGTACCTACCGCACTTGCTTTGATATGCTGTTTTGCGGTGATTTTAATTATAAACAATCAGCCCACAGAGAATAATTCAACCGAAAAAATTATTACGCTTTCCGATATTCCAAAATATTCAGGCTCGGCATTTGTAGAAATAAACGGCAACGAACCGTATTTCAGTGATGACGATTACACAACATCATCATTTGAATACTATGCGGATTTAGACGAATTAGGAAGATGCGGCACTGCCTATGCCTGCGTTGGTACAGATATAATGCCGACAGAAGAAAGAGGTCAGATAGGCAGAATTAAACCGTCAGGCTGGCAAACAGTAAAATATGACTTTATTGACGGAAAATATCTGTACAATCGCTGTCACCTTATCGCCTATCAGCTTACGGGCGAAAATGCAAATGAAAAGAATTTGATAACAGGAACAAGGTATCTCAATGTTACGGGTATGCTCCCATTTGAAAATATGGTTGCAAATTATGTAAAAACAACCGGTAATCACGCACTTTACCGTGTAACTCCTGTTTTTGAAAATGACGACCTTGTTGCCAAAGGAGTATTAATTGAGGCAAAATCCGTTGAAGATAAAGGCGAGGGTGTAACATTGTGCGTATACTGCTACAATGTTCAGCCAAATGTAACTATCGACTATAAGACAGGTAAAAGTGAATATAACGAAAATGAATACTAAACAAATTTACCTCCGCATAATGCTAAACATTAAACGGAGGTTCTTTTTTGTAAAAGTATTATTTTTGAGGAGGAATCGGTGGCATACTATTGAATACGATTTGTAAATCTTCTATTTTTATAGCTTTTTCCCATTCTGACATTCCATTTTTCCATACCAAAGTATCTTTGTTAAAATGACCATTGATAGCCATTTGAGTAAGTGTATTGATGTCATACGGTCCGGATGCCTGACCATTTACAGCAACAAAATATACAGTTGTAGGAATTGGAGGAGGAGTGACTGAATTAACTTGTTCATTCTTCATACCGGACATCATATTATTCATAGTACCGGCAATATTCTGTCCGACAGCTCCGCCTACAGCCATGCTTGCCATCATAGCCGCCATATTAAATCCATCACCGTTGCCTGATAAATTCACATTACCTGCACCATTTGCACCCATATTACCAAGAGCGTTTGCTCCGGCAACACCAACTTCTGCCTGCTTTTCAGTCTGAAAAGCACCAAGATTATCTGACTGAGTTTGTTTATGCATTGCATATTGACCTTCTTGACGCTGAATACGAAGATTTTCTTCATAGTTTTCCATATCAATACGCTGTTTCTGTGTAATATTTCTAATTTTTGCAGCCGCCTCTGCTTGTGCTGTTGCTTGTACAACATTTTTTGTAATACTCATTAACTGATTATAGTTTTCACTTGCTTTGTCAATTTCTATTGTGGCAATATCCATACCGGATACAACCACACCGAAATCTTCTTGCAATCTGTTTTTTACATAATATTCTACTGCATCATTAATAATTGCAATTTTAGTTTCAAGCTGTATAACAGGTATATTATTAGCGGCCGGAGCATTTGTTACAACATCTTTTACATATCTTATAACAGAATCTTTTACCTGTTTTTCAAAATCATTAATATTAAAATCAGCTAATCTATGTAATTTTATAAATTCTTTATAATCATTGATTCTGAAACTTAATGTACCTCTTACAGCAACAGGAACACTAAAGTCAGTATATCTTGGATCATACACATCAAAGAACGGTACACCAAATTTTATCTGAATAATTTGAGCAAGATTTATAAAATAAATCTCTGCCTGAAAAGGTGTACCTCCATCATAAGCAAGCCCGACAATACTTGCAAGAACAGGAAAATTGTTTGTCTTTATTGTTTGGTCAAAAGGGCCAACAATAAAATCTTGCATTATTCCGTTCTTTTGCTTATAAACAAATACTGCAACCTCTCCGTCCTTTACACGAAGAGAAGACCCCCACCTAATGGCATTTTCACGATTATTATTATTTAGTTTTGTACCCGATGGATGCCATTTCCATATTAAATACGATGGCTCATCACAACGGATTTCATCCATAAATCCGCCTTTTTTGTTATTCCGATTAAATAGTGACATTTACTTCACCTCAATGATCATTTAATTAAATAAATAAGGAAAAAAATAATTAATGTAAATAATATACTGCCAGTAAATGCAAATATAAGAAATAAAGGTAATTGTCTTTTTCTTTTTTTTATTTCATTGATTTTACTTTCATATAATTTCTTTATATAAAAAAAGTCATTACTATTTCCAAATGTTATTACTGCTTTTTGATAAGCTTGTTCTAACTTTGCTAACCAAGCATCAGATATTTCTAGTTTTGCTGGATTTAATGTATTATATTGTTGAGAATTAAGACCATATACCTTCATATCAATATTTGAAGAAGCAAGTATAATAAATTCAAAAATATCTTCCTTGGTATTTGGAATAGAAAAATTCTTAATTAAATTAACTTCTTTTTCATCAATATCTGAAAGTGGATTAACACGAAAAGATTGTGTTATTATATTAGTTATTTTAGAAGATCTTATTTGAGGTCTTTTCATTTCAATTTCTTCTAATTTTCGTTCTAGTTCTTTTACTGAAGACGTTACATTTGATTGTCTCAATTCATAATCACAGAATGGACATTTTATAACAAAGGACTCCAATATTCCGCCACAATTAGGGCATTTGTGAATTACTCCATCATAAGCAAATTTATTTGTTGAACTATTTAATTTTACTGCAGAACCACAATTATCACAAAACTTTGCTTCATCGCGAAGTTTTTGTCCGCAATTTGAACAATACGGCATAAAGTTCTTCCTTTCAAAATTTAAATTAATATTCTTCTATTTTTTCTGCATCACATATATCACCAATATTACAATCAAGATATTCACATATACGCAAAAGAACGGACAGGGCTACCTCTTCATTTTTGCGTAGCTTTGTCATTGTACCTGTAGCAATACATAAATCTTTTCTAAATGTTGCCTGTGATATATTTTTTTCAATTAATAAAATCCATAATTTTTTATAACTAATTCTCATTCATACACCTTTGTATACATGACATATTTTATTACATTTATTATATATAATAATGTGTATTCTGTCAATATATTTCTTAACAAATCAAGATAGTTTCGCAACTTCTTGCGAATATAAATAAAAGCACTGAAAATTCAACTTTAATCTGCATCTACAGTACTTTTAAATATTATTACATATTATATAGCTTTCAAATATTTATTAAACTAAACCTTGTGCATAAACACTATTTATTAATCTTACCCCAACATTTAGGATAGATTCTTTTATCAAAAAAAGCTCCCGACAGCAATATCGGGAGCTTTAGCTTATGTATTAACGATTTATTCCTTTGTTTCTTCAGGAATATTGCTTGTGCAATGTGGGCATTTTGTAGCCTTGATTGAAATTTCGCTCTGACAGAATGGGCAAATTTTTGTTGTGGGTTCTGCCGGTTCTTCAGGTTCTTCAGGCTTTTTGCCGATTGCCATAATCTTATTAACCAATTTAACAATAAGGAAGATGACAAATGCCATAATGATAAAGTTAATAACCGCAGTCAAAAACTTGCCATAGCCGATTGATACATCTCCGATTGTCAGGGCATACTGGTCAAAGTTCATTCCACCAAATAAACCGAGAATCGGTGAAATAATGTCTGTTGTAAGTGAAGTAACAATAGCCTGAAAAGCCGCACCGATAATAACGCCGACTGCAAGGTCAAGCACATTGCCTCTCATAATAAAGGTTTTAAACTCTCCAAAAAACTTTTTCATTTCCTAAACTCCTCTGTTAAGATATTTTAAGCAGTTGCCATAACCGCAAAAAGTACAGAATAATGCAGGACAAACACTTTTCCACTAATAATAGTGGGAAAATTTTTTTGATTGAGTTAATAAACTGAATTATAAAACAGCCTTATGGAATTTCTTTTTGCCTTTTTTAATTACAACATAGCCTTTTTCAAATGCTGACTTTGGAACAGTTGCATATACATCTGTTACCTTTTCATCATCAACAGCAACGCCACCCTGCTGAATAAGGCGTCTGCCCTCACCCTTTGACGGAATGAGTGCGCACTTTGTAAGAAGGTCAAGAATAGCGATACCGTCATCTGTAAAATCAGCATTTGTAAGCTCTGTTGACGGCATATTGTCTGTATTTGCACCGCTGCCAAACAATGCTCTTGCTGCCTCCTGAGCCTTGTCTGCCTCTTCCTTGCCATGTATAAGGTTTGTTACCTCATATGCAAGAATTTCCTTAGCCTTGTTAAGCTCGCTGCCCTCAAGCTTTGCAAGCTCATCAATCTGCTCAAGCGGAAGGAATGTAAGCATTTTAAGGCATTTGATTACATCTTCATCGGCAACATTTCTCCAATACTGATAGAAATCGTATGGACTTGTCTTTTCAGCAGAAAGCCATACAGCGCCCGACTGAGTTTTACCCATTTTCTTACCCTCTGAGTTAAGGAGAAGATTGATTGTCATGGCATATGCGTCCTTGCCGAGCTTTCTTCTGATAAGCTCTGTACCGCCGAGCATATTGCTCCACTGGTCATCTCCGCCAAACTGCATATTACAGCCGTATTTCTGATAGAGAGCATAGAAGTCGTAGCTCTGCATAATCATATAGTTAAACTCAAGAAAACTGAGTCCCTTTTCCATTCTCTGCTTGTAGCACTCTGCTCTGAGCATATTATTTACCGAGAAACAAGCGCCAACCTCACGCAAAACATCAACATAGTTAAGGTCAAGCAGCCAATCGGCATTGTTTACCATAAGTGCCTTGCCGTCTGAAAAATCAATGAAACGCTCCATCTGCTTTTTAAAGCAATCAACATTGTGCTGAATAGTTTCGGTAGTCATCATCTGGCGCATATCTGTTCTGCCTGACGGGTCACCGATCATAGCTGTACCGCCGCCGATAAGTGCAATCGGCTTGTTGCCTGCCATCTGCAAGCGTTTCATAAGGCAAAGCGCCATAAAGTGACCAACATGCAAGCTGTCGGCTGTTGGGTCAAAGCCAATGTAAAATACAGCCTTGCCGTTGTTGACAAGCTCCTTAATTTCTTCTTCGTCTGTAACCTGAGCAATAAGACCTCTGGCTACTAATTCCTCATAAACTCCCATTTTATTATAAAATCCTTTCTGATTTTGTTTTTATTTTTTAATTATAAAGCAAAAATCTAAATAGGTCAATACCTAAACGCTGTTTGAATAAATGCTTGATTATTACCGTTATTTCTTTTTGCGCCTGTACTTGGCAAACTTGTCCTTATTCGGCTTTGCGTTTCTGCTGTACGAATTGTTTTTGCCCGAGCCGTAAGACTGCTTTTTGCCGTTATTTTTGCCGTTAAATTTATTTCCTTGATTGCTCATTGGCTGAACAAGGCATTTAGAATCATATCCGATTAAATCTTTTCTGCCTGCTTTTATAAGCGCCTTTATAACCTTTGACTTGTTTTCGGGAATAAAGTACTGCAAAAGCGCTCTTTGCATTGACTTTTCTTCCTCTGATTTCGGTACATAAACCTCTTTCATTGTATACGGATCAATTCCCGTATAAAACATACAGGTAGAAATTGTACCCGGAGTCGGATAAAAGTCCTGCACCTGCTTTGGATGTATATTCTCCCTCTTACAGAACAGCGCAAGTTCCACCGCATCTTTCAAAGTAGAACCCGGATGCGAACTCATAAGATAAGGCACGATGTATTGATCTTTATTCATCTGCCCTGTCAGCTTATAAAACTTATCGCAAAACTTTTTATAGGTTTCAATATGCGGTTTACCCATTCTGTCAAGTACCGCCGCCGAGCAATGCTCAGGGGCAACTCTCAGCTGACCGCTTATGTGATACTTTACAAGCTCTTCAAAAAATTCATCACTCTGATCCTCCATAAGATAATCAAAGCGGATACCGCTGCGTATAAACACTTTTTTTATGCCGTCAATTTTCCTCAGCTCACGCAAAATATCAAGGTATTCTGTGTGTGACACCTGCATATTCGGACAGGGTGTGGGCGCAAGACACTTTCTGCTTTTGCAAAGCCCCGCCTTTTTCTGCTTTTCGCAAGACGGCAATCTGAAATTAGCCGTAGGGCCGCCAACATCACTGATATAGCCCTTAAATCTCTTGTCATTAAGAAAAGCCTTTGCCTCGTCAATTACACTCTGCTTACTTCTAACCGTTACGGCTCTGCCCTGATGAAAAGCAAGCGAGCAGAAATTGCAAGCACCAAAACAACCACGATTATGAGTGATTGAAAAAAGCACTTCTTGAATACCCGGCACACCGCCGAGCTTTTCATAGCACTGCGGATACCACCTCTCGTACGGCAATGAATATACATAATCAAGCTGCTTTGTGTTTAGCGGCTGCATTGGCGGATTTTGAATAAGTATATAATTTCCGTGGCGCTGAATAAGCGTTTTGCCTCTTACCGCATCTGCCTCTTCGAGCTCTTTTCTGGCAGCAATTGCATAGTCCTTTTTGCTCTCACAAACTCTCTCATAGCTTGGCAGTTCAACAACCGTTTTTGGCACATAGTCGCTTGTTTTTACCGCATAGCAAATGCCACGAATGTCATATAATGCCTCAACAGGGTAACCCTCGGAAAGGCGCTTTGCCATTTCAATAGTTTGCAGTTCGCCCATTCCGTATGAAATAATGTCAGCCTTGCTGTCAAAAAGTACAGACGGCATAACGGTATTTTTCCAATAATCATAGTGGGCAAATCTTCTTAGTGAGGCTTCAAGTCCGCCGATAATTATTACCGAGTCGGGGTAAAGTCTGCGGATTATATTTGAATAAACAGTAACTGCTCTGTCGGGGCGCTTGCCGTTTTTGCCGCCTGCGGTATAGGCATCATCACTGCGCTTGCGCTTGGCAACGGTGTAATGCGCTACCATACTGTCTATATTGCCTGCCGTAACAAAAAATCCTAATCTCGGCTTGCCAAACTGCAAAAAGTCGGCGTCATTTTTCCAATCGGGCTGAGAGAGGACTGCTACACGATAGCCGCAGTCCTCAAGCACTCTTGTTATTATGGCAGCACCAAAGGACGGATGGTCAACATAGCTGTCGCCCATTACATATACAAAGTCAACCTCGTCCCATCCACGAGCCTTAACCTCTTTAATATTCATTGGTAAAAATGCCATAATATCACCTTTTAAATTTATTCATCATCACTGCCCATAATGTTGCGGCGCTCAAGCCACTCATTATAGGTCATAAGTACATCTCTCGGCTTTGAACCCTGATGCGGCCCTACAATACCCATCTGCTCCATATCGTCAATCATTCTGCCCGCTCTTGCATAGCCTACCTTGAGCCTGCGCTGAATGAGCGAAGTAGATGCTTGTCCTGCCTCGATTACGCACTTGATTGCGTCTTCCATTTTTGAGTCAATCTCAATATCATCGCCGCCTCTGTCATCGCCCTTTTTACCTTGTGTAATTTCTTCTGCGGCAATTCTCTTGATTTTTTCTTCAATCTCCGCATTATATTGAGCGGAAGAAGATTTTTTAATGTAATTTGTTACACCCTCAATTTCTTCGTCAGAGGCATAACAGCCCTGCACACGCATAGGCTTTGGCGCACCTACAGGCAAGAAAAGCATATCGCCTCTGCCTATGAGTTTTTCCGCACCGCTGAAATCAAGGATAGTTCTTGAATCAATATTTGAACTTACTTTAAGCGCAATACGGCTTGGAATATTTGCCTTGATAAGACCTGTAATTACATTTACGGTCGGTCGCTGAGTTGCAACAAGCAGGTGCATACCAGCGGCTCTCGCTTTCTGAGCAAGTCGGGCAATGTATTCCTCAACCTCGCTCGGAGCTGCCATCATAAGGTCGGCAAGCTCATCAATGGCAATTACAATTCTCGGCATTTTTTCCTTTGGCACAGGAAGTCCGTTTCTCTCAAGAACAGGCTGAACAAGCTCGCCGTCCTCGTTTTCAATAGGCGGATTTTCTGCCATATATTTTAAGTTTTCGTCTATAAGCTCATTGTAAGCGTCAATATTTTTACAATAGTATTCCGAAAGAATCTTATATCTCTGCTCCATTTCGGAAACCGCCCATCCAAGCGCACCCGCCGCTTTCTTAGCGTCGGTTACTACAGGAATAAGCAAATGCGGAATACTTCTGTACTTTGTAAATTCAACCATTTTGGGGTCAACAAGCAAAAGTTTTACTTCGTCGGGTGTAGCTTTGTAAAGGATACTCATAAGAATTGAGTTTACACAAACAGATTTACCCGAACCCGTTGTACCGGCAATAAGCAGGTGAGTGAGTTTTGACAGATCGGTTACAACAATCTCGCCCGAAATATCCTTGCCGAGCACGCAGGTGAGCTTGCTCTTTCCTCGCCTAAATTCATCGGAATCAATCAGCTCTCGCATTGTAACCATACTTACAACCTTGTTTGGCACTTCAATGCCGACTGCCGCCTTGCCCGGAATAGGCGCTTCAATTCTAACGCCGTTTGCGGCAAGATTAAGCGCAATATCATCTGAAAGGTTTGTAATCTTGCTTATCTTTACGCCAGGTGCAGGCGAAAGTTCGTATCGTGTAACAGACGGGCCTCGGCAAATGTTTACAATAGATGCCTTTACATTAAAGCTGTCAAGCGTATCAATCAGCTTTTTAGCGTTATTGTGCATTTCCTCGGATGCGTTTCTGTCGTTATTATTTTTTGAAAGACTAAGCAGCTGAACAGGTGGAAAATGATACTCAGGCTTTTCCTTTTTTTCTTCAATCTCAACAGGGGAATATCCTGCGTTTTCAAGCTCCTCTTCAAAGCTGCTTTCTTCGCTATTGTTGTTCTCTGCGTTATGGATATTTTCTTCATCAGCCTTTGCAATGTCTTCGTTTGATTTATTATTTTTCTCGTCAAAATTCTTGCTTGCTCTGTTGATAATGTCCATTAAATCGTCCGGAGCGTTATCGTTTTCAGTCTGCTCAGGCTCTTCGTCATATACGGTATTTTCAGGATTATTAATAAACTTCGGCTCTTCAACCTCGTTTTCAGCCTTAGTTTCGGCTTTTACATTTGCCGTATAGTCGCAATCAACCTCCAGCTTGCGGTTGAGCTTTGTTTTGTTATCCTCGTGAGTGATTTCGTCAAGCGGAATATCAATACCGCTCCTCTTGCCTCTGCCCTTTTTCTTTTGAGTAGAAACTATGGTTTTATCGCCCTCGCCGCCTGCAATAAACATTTCTCGTTGCTGCTCACGCTCAGCCTCCTCTGCCTTGCGCTCGGCAATATACTCTCGTCTTGCCCTTGCTTTTTCTTCGCTCTTGTGCTTTACATATGTAACACCTTGCTCAACCTTTGATGCGGCAGCTTCTGCAATATCATTGATTGAAAGATTTGTAATGCCGAAAATAACGGCAAGCAATACAAGAATACAAATCAATACCGTAGGAACATTTCCGATTAACGATGCCATAGGATAACCAAGCAATCCTCCGATAAAACCGGCGCCGAATGTAAAGTAAGATTCACTTTTGAAAATATCGAGATAAAGTTCGCCTGCACAGGCAAGATAACCTTTTTCCGAATGAGGAGTGCCTGTTGCAACATAAATCAATGCTCCTATCAGCAAAACAATAAGTATGCAGAGTGCTACCTTACTTTTAAAATGCTGTATTTGCTTTTCCTTGTCCGTAATAACTGCCATATACATAAGAAAGACGGGAACAAGAAATGTTGCAAAGCCAAATACTCCAAAAAGTGCGGAACGAACCGTACTCCATAAATTTACGCTCTGAACAAACATTAAAATTACAAAAAACAGCGATAAAGCACCAAGGATAATTGCTCTTATCCTTGGTGTCAGTAAAGGTTGTGATTCAGGTATCGGTTGACTTTTTTTAGTGCTTTTTGCTTTTGAGGAGGTTGATTTACTTGAGGTTTTCTTTTTAGTTGTCTTTTTCTGGGTTGCCAATTTATACTACCTCCGCTAAAAGCATTATTGAATCATTGCACCGGTAAAGACATTTGCTCCTGTGTTTATTTCAATGCAGGAAATAACAAGGAATACTATACCTACAAGTGCTGTATATACAACAAAAATTATCATTTTGTCTGTCTTTAAGAACCATTTAAAAATAAGAATTGAAAAATAGCCTACAACAGCCGAAACCACCATACCGACTATAATTACAACAGGGTCAATCGAAATACCCTCAGGGCTTTTAATAGCGTCTACACCCTCGAGGAGAGCTGCCGCAAGAATTGACGGAACACCAAGCACAAATGTGTAATCAAGTGCTTTCTGCTTGTTTATGCCTCTCATCTCGCCAACTGCAAGGGTTGAACCCGAACGGGAAATGCCGGGAAAAATGGCAGCAACAAACTGCATAAGACCTACGCATACAGCGTCAAGAACATTAAAGCTCTCTTTGCCTGCCTCGCTTGCGCTGTGCTTTGCGTTTTTCAGGTGTTTAAAGCCTGTATCCGAGCTTATAGTTCTCTTGTTGCAAATAATGCCGACAGTAAGTAAAATACTTGTGATAATCAAAGAAATTGCCACAACAATAAGGTATTTTTCGCCGGTAAGAACATCGGCAAGGTCTTTTATCTTCATTTCTGTGCCCGGAATCGGCAGGAACAGGAAGAACAGCGGAAGAAGTCCGATAATGAGCATCATAATAAGATTCCTTTCGTAGTTCATTTCTTTCCACTTAAATTTGCCTGTAAATACATCTTTAACAAGTGAGAAAAACTCCTTGATAAGACTCCAAATTAACTTGTGATAAAAAGCGACTACCGCTACAAGCGTACCAACATGGAGCATAACATTAAAGAAAAGGTTGTTTTCTGTTGCACCTAAAATGTGCTGAGTAATAGAAAGATGTCCGCTGCTCGATACAGGCAAAAACTCTGTTAAGCCTTGCACGATGCCCTGAATGATTGCATCTAAAATTGACATAATATGTACTCCTTTATCCATAAAATATATGTAAGGGCGATTCTGACCGCCCATATAACCGCAATTATTTATATGCGGATACTTTAATAAATAGGCTCTGTTTAATATTGGAATATATCAATCCAAACTCGTCCAATATTTAAGAACCGAAAATAAAATTACCTGCCCCGTTTTTTACGGGCTTTGCTGCGCTTTATCATAGTATAAAGACAGTCGATAGCGTCTGAAACAGTGCCGACCTCGTCAATAAGCCCCTCGCTGACTGCCTCTTCCCCCTCAAGAATTGTGCCAATGTCCATTACAAGCTCGCCTGTATTGAGTACAAGCTCGTTGTAGCGTTCCTTTGAAATCTCGGAATTTTCGGCAACAAAGGTTGTTATCCTGTCCTGCATACGCTGAAAATACTCAAAGGTTTGCGGCACTCCAAGGGTAAGTCCCGTAGTGCGTACAGGGTGAACGGTCATTGACGCACTCGGCGCAATAAAGCTCTTGTCTGCCGCAACGGCAAGCGGTATGCCAATGGAATGTCCGCCGCCGAGCACGATTGAAACCGTAGGCTTTTTCATTCCCGAAATAACCTCGGCAATGGCAAGTCCTGCCTCCACATCTCCGCCAACCGTATTAAGCAGAATGAGAAGACCGTCAATTCTCTCGTCCTCCTCAATAGATACAAGCAACGGAATAACATGCTCGTACTTGGTCGTTTTATTCTGTTGCGGAAGAATGTAATGTCCCTCAATCTGTCCTATAATTGTCAGGCAATGAATTACGCTGTCCTTATGCGTAGTGAGCACAGAGCCGGTTTCTTCAACCTGGTCGGTGTGCTGTTCGTCAATTGGACTGTCTTTTTCAAGCGACTTTTTTTCGGGCTGTTCATTCGGATTTTTAACAGTGTTCTCCGATTTTTCCTTGCCCGATTTTTTTGCTGTGGTATTCTTTTCTTTTGCTTTTTGTGCCATAATAATGCACCTCCAAAAAATATTTTTTCCAAAAGTGCATTAATAATGTATCAGCAATTAAATATTATAGCATTTATAGCAATATATTTCAATCTTTTTGCTCTTTTTTCTTAAAAACAATAATGATATAAAAGAATTATAGTAGTATAAAAGTAATAATGTTTTTTGGAGTGAATTTAATTGGCATCAAACATAGTAATGGCGATAGTAATCTTTGTGCTTATTGCCCTGTCATCGTTCTTTTCTGCAACAGAAACAGCGTTTTCTTTTGTAAACAAAATCCGTATTCAAAAGAAATCCGAGGACGGCGACAAAAAAGCAACAACTGCACTTTTTGTTATCGAAAACTTTGACAAAGCGCTTACCACCATTCTTATCTGCAACAATGTAGTAAACCTTAGCTGTTCATCACTTGCAACGGTATTGTGTATGGCACTTTTCGGCGACTACGGTTCAGCTATTGCAACGGGTGCAACCACATTGCTTGTACTTACATTCGGCGAGGTATTGCCAAAATGCCTTGCAAAGGAAAACTGCGACAGCTTTTCTCTTAAAACAGCGGGCATAATAAAATTTCTTATGTTTATTTTAACACCGCTTGTGTTTATTCTTGTAAAATTCAAAAGTCTTGCCCTTAAAATTTCAGGCGGAACAGAGGACGCACCGAGTGTGACCGAAAACGAGCTTAAATATATAGTAGAAAGCATCGAAGAAGAGGGTGTGCTTGAAGAAAGCGAAAGCGAAATGGTGCGCCTTGCACTCGACTTTGACGAGAAAACCGCGGAAGAGGTCATCACTCCTCGAGTAGATGTTACCTTTATAAGCGTTGACGATTCTCCGGAAAAAATCAAGGATATAATTCTTGAGAACAGATATTCAAGAATCCCCGTATATAAAGATACGGTTGACAACATAGTCGGCGTGCTCCACACAAGAGATTATCTTGAAAAGCTCGCAGATGGCATTGCGCCCGATGTGCGTGAAATAATGCAGTCACCGTACTTTGTTTTCAGAACTCAGCCGCTTTCAAAGATACTCAGCACATTTAAGCGAATAAAGGTTCACCTTGCAGTTGTTACAGATGAATACGGCGGAACTCTCGGTATTCTCACCATGGAAGACCTGCTCGAAGAAATCGTTGGCGATATATGGGACGAGGACGAAGAAATTGAACACAACTACTACAAAATCGGCAAGAATGAATTTCTTGTAAACGGCGACCTTGAGCTTGACGATATGCTTGCGCTCTTTGACCTTGACGATGATTACATAGACAGCGACAGCATAACCGTTGGCGGATATATTCTTGAAAACGCAGGCACTATTCCAAACAAGCGTGAAAGCGTAGAGGCAGGCGGTTTCCGCTTTACGATTATGGAAGTTGCAAATCAAAGAATTATTCGTGTTGTTGTAAAAAGACTTGTTGACGAGGATTCAAGCGAAGAAAAGTCAACAGACGAAAATCAAAAAGAAGAATAATAACAAAAAGAAAAGAGCCGAGTACCCAAAGTCTTGGCTCTTTTCGGATACGGAGAATAATTATGAGCAATACAAAAGAAAACATAAAAAGAGGCAGCTGCCCTGTATATAAAAAGTGTGGTGGCTGTCAGCTGCAAAATCTCACATATTCCGAACAGCTTAATTTCAAGCAGAAAAAGGTTGAAAAGCTGCTTTCAAAATTTGGCAAGGCAGACAGAATAATCGGTATGTATACTCCCTACCACTATCGCAACAAGGTGCAGGCGGCTTTTAGAACAGACCGCAACGGCAAGATAATTTCGGGTGTGTATCAGTCGGGCACTCACCATATTGTAGGCATTGACGAGTGTATGACCGAAGATGTAACTGCCGACAAAATCATTGTAGCCGTACGCAAAATGCTGAAATCATTTAAGCTAACCACCTATGACGAGGACAAGCAGAGAGGATTTTTAAGGCATATTCTTGTAAAAAGAGGCTTTGCCACAAATGAAGTTATGCTTGTGCTTGTAACAGGCACACCTGTTTTTCCGTCAAAGAATAACTTTGTAAAAGCAATTACAAAGCAGTTTCCTGAAATCAAAACAGTTGTGCAGAATATAAACCCGTACAGAACAAACCTTGTGCTCGGCGATGTGCAAAAAGTTCTTTACGGCAAGGGATATATTGAGGATATTTTGTGCGGATGTAAATTCAGAATTTCACCGAAGAGTTTTTATCAGATAAACCCTGTTCAGACAGAGGTACTTTACAACAAAGCAATAGAATTTGCAAATCTAAAAGGCAAAGAAACAGTGCTTGATACTTATTGCGGAATCGGCACAATCGGCATTGTAGCGGCAAAAAACGGCGCAGGCGAGGTTATAGGTGTTGAGCTTAACAAAGATGCCGTAAAGGACGCAGTGCAAAATGCAAGAGCAAACAGTCTTAAAAATATTAGATTTTATCAAGGCGATGCAGGCGAATTTATGCAGTCTGTCGCTGAAGAAGACGAAAAGCCCGATGTTGTATTTATGGATCCGCCAAGAGCAGGCAGTGACGAAAAGTTCCTCTCCTCCCTAATAAAAATGAATCCAAAAACAGTAGTCTATATCTCATGCAACCCCGAAACCCTCGCAAGAGATTTGGCATATGTAACTCAAAACAGCACCTACAAAATTCAAAAAATCCAACCCGTAGATATGTTCCCGCATACAGCGCACATCGAGTGCGTGGTTCTGTTGACTAAAGTACACAAGTAAAAGTGTGAAAATGTTTGCAATATATGGCTTTACAAAAATTGTAGCAAATGAACAGAAAATTCAATATTATATTTCAACTCTTGATAGTGATGTAAAATTTGAATTAGTAGGAGGTCGTGTGTGAAAATTATTAAATTTAAAGAAATCTATCGTGATGATATGATTTTTATGGTTTTACAGGCAAAAGATGCTTTGGGTAGAAAACCTACTATAAATCCTGACCTTCTTGATATTAAGGCAAACTATCTTGATTACAATGATATGTTTTGGCTTGTAATAGATGAAAATGACAGGGTAGTCGGTTGTATTGGATGTTCAAGAATTGTTGATACAGATCAAGCATTTTTGCATAGGCTTTATATAAAACCATCATTAAAACGAAAGGGAATCGGTTCAAAGTTACTTGATACGGCAGAGTTATGGATGCGTGAAAACGGTATTGCTGTTTCAAAAGTACATTTGGGAACACCAAAAGAGCAGTGGTTTGAATCTTATGCTTTTTATCCGAAACACGGATATATAGAATATGAACCAAGGTATATGATGAAGGTTCTGTAAATCCCGATTTGTACAGAGCTGATTTTTATTTTATTGAGGAAAAACATATGTTGAATAAGCAAATAAATATTGAATTGCAGGATACGCAGTGGCAATTTGAATGTGTTGACCATGACAGAAATATTGCCCGAGCAATAGTTTATGATGAAAACGGTTTGTTCTATTTTGTAAGAGCAGAACGAGATGATGATTTTGGAAAAGCAACATTGATTGAAACCTCGGGTGGCGGAGTTGAGATAGGCGAGGACTTACAAACCGCCATTCAAAGAGAATTAAAAGAAGAACTTGGTATATCTGTAGAAATAATTTGCAAAATCGGAGTTGTAAGCGATTATTACAATCTGATTCACAGGCATAATATTAATAATTATTTCTTGTGCAAAGTAAAGTCATTCGGAGAAAAGAATTTGACTCAGGATGAAGTAGAAAGTTTTCACTTATCTACATTAAAATTGACATATGAGGATGCTGTTCAAGAATATGAAAATAGGTCAAATACAAGGTTAGGAACACTTGTAGCAAAAAGAGAACTGCCTATTTTACAACGAGCAAAAAAAATAATTGATGAAAGCCAAAAGTAATATATTAATACTCATTGCATGAGTCTGTTTATTGAGATATAATTGGCTTGGAGGTAATACATTATGGCAAATGAAGATAAAAAGGATTTTAATGCTATGCTTATGGATAGCAAGGATATGCCTAAATTTCAAATAATCACAGATGAAAAGAGTATTAAAAAATATGGTGGAGATAAAATGTATTTTGCACCGCCTATTGACTATGATAAAGTAATGCGACTTGTGCCTTGTGGAAAATTACTTACAGTAGGTACAATAAGGGAATTCTTTGCTAAACAAAGCGGTGCTGATTTTACAGAGCCTATAACAGCCGGAATTTTTGTTTCAATAGTTGCATGGGCGAGTTATCAACGCACAGAGGATAAAACCCCTTATTGGAGAACATTAAAAGCAAATGGAGAATTAAATGCAAAGTATCCCGGAGGAATTGAGGCACAAAAGGAGATGCTTGAAAAAGAGGGGCATATCGTAATCCAAAAAGGTAGAACCAATATTAAGTATTATGTTAAGGACTACGAAAAAGCACTACTTACATTGAAATAGATAATGTGAAAGCTTCAGTTTCACGGACATATCCCCACAAACGGCAGAACCACGAAAAAGGCTGTGGATAAGTTCCCTCTAATCTAAAATCAGCCGAGAAATTCATCATATTCAGACGAGCCATATTGAAACCGTAGTATTGATGTCAAGAAAATAATAATATCCAATCATTAAAAGGCGGATGAGTTAGGCATAAATGCTAAAAAAGATTGAATTTAATTAATAAAACACATCATTAAACTTGATAGGAGCTACAATATGTATGAGAATATTGAACGAAATTAGAAGAATGATTAATAAAAACCTTATAATGTACCTGCCGCATGTAAAAGCAGAAAATTTAGAAGAAAACGGTGCTATATATTATATGAACGGAAGAAATGGTACAGAATTCGACTGGTATGTCAATGGAAAAATCTCAGATTTTTTTGTGTTTTATAACGATGATAATAATTTAGGCGCAGTTAAACTTACTCTTTACAACAACGGAAATGTACTAATATATATTTATGATGAAATGGGAAATAAATTAATAAAAGAAATCCAAACAAATGTAGAAATACCTGAATACGATATTTTTAAATTTGCAGTATTATTAAAAACCGTAACCGACGATAACAAAATTTGGGATGCAAATATTGACAGCATTGAGGTCGGTGTTCAATTAACTCCTGACAGAATTAGTGAATTTAAAAATAACAAACAATACTATGAAACAATTATCAACAGAAGAAAGATGCTTGGTATGATGTCTTATGTTTCAAAAAAGGTTATTGACGACGGTTGGAAAATTGGATATATGATAAGAGAAGACGCTTTGAATGATAAAGACAGTGGCTGGTGTTTTATGGCAGGAAATGAAGATGATGAATATGTGGAAAATTACAAAAATTTAAAACTGCTATCCATTGCAGAGATATGCCAACTTGATTCAGATATATTGAAGTATATTGATAGTCCTGTAGGAACAGCTTTTATACGTGTATCTTCAAATGAATTTGAAATTGACAATAGCAATAAGAAAATATATGTTGAAAAAAGATAAAATTTAGTTATTTAACTAAGCCAACTTAATTGCAGAGGTGCAAATGAACAATATTATTACAACTAAAAGATTAACAATAAGACCGATAGAGCTTGAAGATGTATATGAAATTCATAAATATGCAAGCGATAAGGGTATAACAATGATGATGTTCCTGCCAAATGAAAGCTTAGAGGAAACCCTAAGATTTGTTGAGTATGCAGTAAACGAATGGAACAAAATTGAACCTGATGACAGAGAATATGTAATAATCTTTAACGAAACAATAATTGTTGGTATAAATTTGGGATACAGCAAAGATCGTAAATCATGCGAAATCGGATGGACAATACATAAAATGTACAGAAACAAAGGTTTTTCGACCGAAGCCGCCAATGCTTTAGTTGAATATGCTTTTAACACTTTAAAAGTTGAAAAAATTACCGCACATTGTGATTCAAAAAATATTGCGTCCGAAAATGTTGTGAAAAAACTGCATATGAAACTCGTAAGCGACAACGGAACACGATATTATCCCCAAACAGGGGTAACTTCGGGAGAATATTTATATTCTATCAGCAAACAAATATATGACAACATATCACTCAAGGAGAACATATGAAAATATATCAGGTAACTGTAACACCTCAAACAATCAGTGATAAAAACACATTGCGTAAGGCAGTACCTCTTTTAATATGGTTAGTTGTATTTTTTATTGCCTTGGGCTTGATGTGTGCAACGGAAAATTTAATATTTTTTATTCCGTTTGCTATTATGTGCATAATTTTCATACCGTTTGCAATTTGGTCATTAATAAGAGGCAGACGAATCCACCGAGAGGCTTTAGCGGAAACCGATATTACGGTTATCGCAGAAAATGGAGAAATATATAAAGACAACATAAAACTAAACATACAATACAATTCAAAAAATAATATAGTTTATCTTGACAATATGCGCAGAGAAGGAAGATTTAACTTTTTTCATTTTTCATTTGCAGCTACAATTCATGGTTACAAAGCCATCGAATTTATCCATTTTTGCCATGAAAACGGAATTAATGTAAATTTTAAGTCATAAAAAAGAAAAACAGCAGCAATACAGTTGCTGTTTTTTATGTTGAAAAGCTTTGTCAATAAAAGTGTGTAAGTTTTTTTAGAAAATAGATAATTGATGTTTTTGTACGCCTTTGGAGTGGAGCGGAGCGCAACGAAAAAGGCGTACAAAACGGCGTCAGATTAAGTGCTCGTATTTTTCAATACGGGCTTTAATTTTGTCGTTTGTTGCGAGTTGATTTCTGACCATAGCCTAGTTTTGTACCTTGCTTCCGTTCCATTTTTTGTAAAGCTCGGTAATTCTGAGATAGAGCAATTTGAGCAATGCATTTTCGTTTGGAAAAGCACCTTTTTTGGTGACCTTGCGAAAGCTCGAATTGATGCTTTCAACCGCATTTGTTGTGTACATAACCTTTCTGACCGCACTTCCGTAATCGAAAAGCTGCTCTACATGATTAAAATTTCGCTTCCATACATCTACTGCTCCCGGGTATTGCGACCACTCCTGACAGAACTGCTCAAAGGCTTTTCGAGAGACTGTAAAGCTCGGTGCTCCGTACACTTTCTTTATGCTTTGTGTGAATTTTTTGTAGTCCTTGCTTGGCACATATTTAATTGAATTTCGAATTAAATGTACGATACAACGCTGCACGACAACATCTTTAAATATCGCTTTTGCACCGTCTTCAAGACCGGAAACGCCGTCCATACAGATAAACAATACGTCCTCCACACCTCGTCCTTTTAGCTCGTCAAATATTTGCATCCAAGTGTGTTTGCTTTCGCTTTCATTAAGCCACAAGCCTAAAATGTCCTTTTGTCCGTCAATATCATAGCCTAAAATTGTATATACGGCGTAATTTTTGCTCTCGTATTCTTTTCTGATTGTAACATACATACAATCAACACACATAAATGTGTACATCCTTTTTAGAGGTCTGTTTTGCCAATCATCGAGTTTATCAAGTACACAATCGGTTATTTGCGATACTGTTTCGTGCGATATTTCAAAGCCATAGATATCCTCAATAGTATCGGCAATATCCCGCTGGCTCATTCCTCTTGCATACATAGCTAATACCTTTTCTTCAATTTCAGATACATCCTTTTGCCGCTTTGGCACAAGCTGCGGTTCAAAGCTTGAATTTCTGTCACGAGGCACTTTGATTTCAACCTCACCGGCGCTCGTTTTGACTTTTTTATTTGTATAACCGTTACGACGGTTATCGGTTGATTTTGCACCGTGATCGTTACTTTCATATCCGAGGTGGCTATTCATTTCACCTTGCAACATCGCCTCAAACATCGGCCCGAAAATGTCTTTCAAGGCGTCCTGCATATCTGCAACGCTTTTCGGATGATACTGTTCGATGATCTGCTTTGCGAGGTTCTCGCCCGGTGTGCTTTCCTTTTTCTTTGCCATTTCGTTCATTCCTTTTCTGTCCTTTCTTTCATTGTAGCACACTTTTTCCCAAAAGCAAAAAGTGTGCAAGTTATTTTTCTAACTTACACACTTTATTTTACAAGCTCAATCGGATAGGCAGTCAATTTTCCATTGATTGCCTATCCGATTTTTAATTATTTACTACATCAATGATAATCCTTGCACCCATTTCTGTTGAGCAGTTTCAATAGCTCCTTGACCTCATCATCAAGCTTTGCACATTTTTCGTGAGGGAATAAGTTTCCGTAATATAAATCTTCAAGTATATCCATATCTTATGCCACCTTTCGTAGAACAAACATATCCCACATAACTTTGCATAAGTCCTGATATACTTACATTTATTACTTTAATTAAGTTTGAAATTTATTTTTATTATTACTTTACAAAAAGCAATACAAGAAGTATAATAAATATCACAATTTAGTAATATTAAATGCATAAAATCAAAAAATCCCAAATAATTTCCAGTTAAAATATATAATAGGAATAGGAGCATACAAATGAAAAACAAAATCTTATCAGCAATAATATCCATCGTGCTTATGATTTCACTTGTAGGATGTCAGCAGAATAATACCATTATTAAGCCTTATGTAGAAACAAAAAAGGTCACGGAAAACAGCCAATTAGATTTAGTAACCTTTACATTTGAGTCGCCCGACAGCTGGACAACTGTAGCCGCAGATAAAGATTCACTTATTTGCAGGAGTCCATCATCAAACGAATCGGAGGAATACAAAAACTATATTTCTCAGGATTATTTAGTTATTTCAAACTATACTACAAATGATATTTTGCCGGTATCAGACGAATACAAACAGGGCTATGAAGATTTGTTCAAAGGAACATATGACGGAATAGAAAAAATCATCAGCGACAGCATTGAACACATAAATATAAGCAAATATTTGGACAGCTTACCTGACGGAGAAACCGGCTCGAAGTACAGTTTTTCAGATTTATTGAATATTCTTTCAGATCCTGACAGCTTTCCTGATTATGAAATTCCTGATTCCCTGCGCAACAAAACGTGGGCATCTGATTTTAAATATTCAGAATATCAAGGGAAAGACGGTAAAATTATTACTGTAGAATATTCATACTTGGTTGATGATATTACGCATAAAGCTATTAATTGTTACAGAGATGATAATTACTCAGTATGCGGTGCTTTTGATGATAGCAACGAGATTTCTTCAGGAGATGTTGCTTTATGGGTTGCAAATACCCTTGAGGTTTCTGAACATTACAAAATTGATGACGGAGCGGTATTAATAGAAGGAAAAGACTATTAATTATTAAATTTTCAATAGTGATATAATTACAGCCGAAGCATTTTACTACTTCGGCTGTTGTTTTATTAGTGAATACTATGCTTTTACAAATTCAAAAAGTGCCAATTTATCTGCAGGTAATTCACTCACAGGATTAATCATAGGTATTATATTAAGTCTATCAACTGTTTTTGATCCATCTGTAACAACAATCTCAATTTTTTCGGTATCGTGTATAGTCGCATACTCATACATTTTACCATTTTTACCACAAAAAATCTGTGAAACATATTTATCGTCTTTTCTCCTTTTATCAAATGTAAACTCTATATCATATTTATATGAGTTTATCGGTGCAATTGCCTTATAATAACCATACTGTTGTTTTGCAATGTCATCAACATTTTTCTCCCATGCATCAGCTGACCACATATTGGAATTCATTAAACTACCATGCAGCCACTTCATAGAAATTGGAATCCCAAAAAACTCCCAATTTTTAAATAAATCACAATATTTTGATGCACCACAACGAATAACTGCCTGTTTTTGACCTGTAGAAAGAACTTTGTAATAATCCACATCCATATAAAGTGTTTCCCAGCTATTTGAAAAAGATGTAATTCCACCTATAAGTATTGCTGAAAAATTACCTATTACGGGATGGTTTTGAGCTTCAACCATACTATCATCAAACTCTAATCCTGAAATGAACTTTGCTATGTTAAATGTATTTTTTTGCAACCTTGTCGGTTTTTTCTCATCTGGTTTATTTTCATACTGATAAGCTGGTTGAATATAAGTTTTTCCATTTTCATACAGCATAATGGGATATATTTCTTTTGTTTCGGGATTTTTAACAGCACCGTATTTATATACAGGGGCAGGCGTTGGTGTAGGCGTACTAGTATCCTTTTTTTCAAGAACAATAGCCTGATAATTTAACCCTTTATATGCCGTTTCAACAGAAGATTTGCTATAGTATGTCTGTGGCTGAGAAGTCAGAGGGTCATTAAAAATATAATGGCTACTATCGTATCCCACTAACAGCAAACAATGTTCGGGTGCTATCCAGTTAATTGTTTTTCCGTTGTAGGTCCACGTAGAACTTATGTATGGAGTATTCATATACATAGTTGCCCACAGAATTACCGGTATACCTTTGTCTATGTAGTTAGAACATAAATTTTTCAGAGAAACACCATACAATTGTTTTGCAGTATATTTTTGTCCGGATAAAACTTTATCTAATGCCTTCTTTATTACCGGTGCATAACATCCATACCCGCTCGTAGATCTGGGGTTTCCTCCAAATGAAATACTGGGATCAAAAGGAACTCCGGTTTTAGTTAAGTATGAATCAATAAATTTGTCTACAGATACATCTATACCAATATGATTCAATGCCATAACTGTAGTAACACTTTCGCAACCTGTCGGATATTTGCCTAACTGGGAAATAAACGGAGCTTGAATTATTTTACTATTACCTATAGGTGTTTGCGGCTTAGTATAAATTTCATTTTCCTCATAGATATGGATTTCTACGCCGTTTATATTTTTGCCATCTATACCCGCATAGGAAGAACCTGTGTCCAAAGTACCATCTAAATTATACTTTGACTGTACACTGCGCATCCATTTTGGATCAGCATTACTTACCCAAGGCAGCCAATTACCTTGTACATGCACTCTGTACATAACAACTACACCTGATGTTAGTTTTACATCTTCTTTACTATATACTTGAATATTCAATAACTGCACAGTGCCACCCGGATATCCTGCATAGTCATTTTCATTGCTTTTAACAAAAGGATAATAGTATGATTTTCCTTCATTCCAAGTCCTGTATAAAAGGTAATATGGCTTAGACTTGTCGGTTTTAATTTTTATACCATTAATATGAACGGAGCTTGCCATTGAAGTAAAGCTATGCCAATTTGAATCTTCGTCAATATAGCTAAGTGTTGAAGCTACTTTGCCTCCGGATAAATTACCGATTGATGATGAGATGGATTTGCCATTAAACACATAGATTTCAACACCGCTTATATTTTTACCGATAATTCCGGCATATGATGAACTGACATCCAATGTTCCACCTAAATTATAGTTTTCTTGAACATCCTGCATCCACTCCGGATCAGCATTACTAACCCATGGCAACCATCTTCCATCAACATAAGCACGATACATTACAACAACACTGGCAGTTAGCTTTGTTCCATCCTTACTATATGCACTTATACTCAGTCCCTGAATTGGTTTATTTGGATAACCTGCGTAATCATTTTCTAAACTTGTTACTTCAGGATAATAGTATGATTGTCCTTCGTTCCATGTTTTGTAACGCAAATAAAAATCCGAATTTGAATTGGTCTGAATTTTAATACCGTCAATAGGAGAAGCCATTACTTTATGATTGAAACTTTTCCAATTAGATGTACTATTTGCCATATACTGGGTTGTTATTAATTCTTCAGAACCAACGAAACTACCTGAACCCGCATTTAACGAATCTTCTTCAAAAATACGAATTTCAACGCCACCAATATTTTTACCGTCTATGCCGGCATAAGATGAACCTGTATCTAAAGTACCATTCAAACTATATTTAGTTTTTACATTTCTCATCCATTCAGGATCAGCGTTACTTACCCATGGCAGCCACCTTGAATCAGTATATACTCTATACATAACAATAATTCCGGAAGTAAGTTCTGTGCCATTATTTCTATATACATTGATACTTAACCTCTGAATAGCTTTTCCAGGGGAGCCTGCATAATCATTTTCTGTACTATTTACGGCAGGATAATAAGATGACTGTCCTTCATTCCATGTTCGATAAGTTAAATAATAATCCTTGTTACTGCCTGTCTGTATTTTTATTCCATCTATTTTGGATGACAAAGTGCTTTTTGAAAAAGACTTCCAATTAGATTCATTTCCAACCATATAGCTTAGCGAAGGATTTGATTCACCACCAGAGTAGTTTCCTAACGATGATTCTTTATAAACACGAATTTCTATTCCGCTAATATTCTTTCCGGAGATACCGGCATACGAGCTGCTGGTATCTAAAGTGCCACCCAGATTATATTTGCTCCGTACACTATCCATCCATTCAGGGTCAGCATTACTTACCCATGGTAGCCATTTATTTTCTACAAAGGCTCTATACATAACAACAACACCTGATACTAACTTCGTACCATCATTCCTGTATGCTTGAATCTGAAGTTGTTGAATTGGCTTACCTGAAGAACCTGCATAATCGTTTTCAGTACTTTTTACATATGGATAATATCCATTCATTCCCTTATTCCAAGTTCTATATTGTAAATAAAAAGATTCATTTGAACTTGTTTTAATCTTTAAGCAGTCCATAGTAGATTTTGTCTGATCACTAAAACCTATCCACTTTCCACCGTATAAATATGAAAGAGAAATTGCTTGCTTACTCAATAATTTTTTCCTCCTAATATAAATAATTAATATTTTTGATCGATCATGTAGAACATATGTTCTATATATAATTTTAGCGTATAAATTCAAAGTTGTCAAGAAAATCAATAATACTTTTTTTGCAAACAAGTTAATTAAAATAGTTTTTGAAATATAAACATATTTTTCACTAAATAAAAACGAGATAAACAATAAAGGTCATCTCGTTTAATTACATCCTATTCGGTTTCGAACAATAATTATATTTAACATCAAGGCGGCTGTTTTTCTTATCGACAAAAGCCTTTACAAGCTTCATCATAAAGTCAATATTGGGAGTGCTTTTCTTCATCTTTGGTTGCCTCCATTTTTAAATTCTGCGGAACATTTTTACTGTACGGCAGATAATCCGTAATGTCATTGCCCTGCCTTGTCATTTCAAAAGCATATTCAAGATAGTCGTACGGCTTGAGATTATTTGCCTTAGCTGTTTCTATGACGGAATAGATTATCGCTGATGAATCTGCTCCATCAGGAGTGTTGCAGAAAAGCCAGTTTTTTCTGCCGATAACAAACGGCTTTATCGCCCTTTCTGCCGAATTGTTTGTAAGCTCAATTTTCGGATTTTTAAGAAAAGTTTCAAGCGTTACCCTCTGATTCAGGACATAGCTGATTGCTCTGCCTGTCAGACTTTTGGGCAGAGTTCTCCCTTGGTTTTCTTCGCAGAATTTGAAAAATTCTTTTACCTTATCAGCAGAATTTTTCTCCCTGATTTCTGCGGTTTCTTCAAGAGTGTATTTCCTTTTTTCTCCGGGATTTTTCGGGTCAATCTTCTCAAGTGCAAAGATTTCCTGAATCATAAGCAAGCCTTGCCCTGCTATGGTACTGTAATCCTTTTTATCCTCCTGCACTTCAATAGCATTCAGAAAATATCTTCGCATATGTGCCCAGCAACCACACCTGTGGGCATTTTCTACCTTATCGTAGCCTGTCCAGCCGTCACAATGAAGATATCCCGAAAATCCACTCAGAAATTTCTTTGTAAATTCTCCGCTTCTTCCGACCTCATAGTCGTACAGAACAACCGGATTTTCCTCAAACTGCCCTGTTTTGTAAACCCACATATATGACTTTGCACACGGTTCTTTGCCCGGTTCATTTAAAACCTCAAGCGGCGTTTCATCTGCGTGAATAAAATGCTTTGATACAAGCTCTTTTCGCATTTCCTAATATATCGGTCGTAACAGATTTGCTCCCTTTATCATCCAATTCGCCATGGTCTAACGGGTCAGATTTACTCCCATTCTCTTGAATTTCTGCTCCTGCCTGTAAAGAGACATTGCATTAGTGAATTTTTGATTCATAATATACGCAAGCATACTCGGCGATGACCCGACCCCCAAAAGTTAGACCTAAAAAATCTAACTTTGGAGGTCGGTATTT
>OOAJ01000421.1_pt1 | contig 30563 bp, 23 predicted proteins | sample 1671241 | NCBI WGS metagenome assembly OOAJ01 (sample SAMN06348136, study PRJEB24527) | human gut metagenome | biome: human gut; feature: ankylosing spondylitis patient; material: feces | host: Homo sapiens | place: China | collected 2015-10
GCCCCCGCCGATCTGAACAAAGATCGCGTCGGGACGTGTGCCGTCGGAGGGCTGATACTGGCGCAGGATTTCCATGCCGATCGTACCTTGACCCGCAATCACGTACGGATCATCGAACGGATGCACAAAGGTGAGTCCCTCTTCGACCTGCATCTTGACGGCATGCGCAGCCGCATCCGAAAAGCTTTCTCCAACGAGCACCACCTCGCCGCCCAGATTGCGGACAGCCTCCACTTTGAGCGCAGGTGCCGTCACCGGCATCACGATCACTGCGCGACAGCCCAGGCGCCGAGCCGCCAGGGCCACACCCTGCGCGTGGTTGCCCGCGGAAGCGCAAATCACGCCGCGAGCGCGCTCTTCGGCGTTCAAATGCACCATCTTGTTGAAAGCGCCGCGAAGTTTGAAAGAAAACACCGGCTGCGTGTCTTCGCGCTTCAAAAGCACTTTGTTGCCGATTCTCAGCGAAAGCCGTTTGGCTTCATCAAGCGGCGTTTCACGCGCCACATCGTATACGCGGGCCGTGAGGATTTTGCGCAGATACTCCTGGCGATCCAATTCTGTCTGTGTCATGCCTATCCCTGTTTTTTGTTTGTTTTTATTCGCTTCTGACAAAGCGTCCTTCAATATACGACTGTTTTTTGCTTTTTGCCGCACCGCATCATTCGGCTTTTTGCTCAAAACCACCGCTTTTCCGCAACCGTTTGTTGCGTTTCCTAGTCACTCTTCTTTAGCGAACAATCGACGTCAGCCTATACAATGGGAGAACTTATTATCTTTTCTGCGCCCTTTGTCAGACGGCCGTACCCCGGGATAATTCCGGCCGCCCTCCGAGGGCCCTCCGAGAACAGCCTCATGCAAATCGAAAACAGCGCGGCAGGCATCGAAGCCAAACCCGACGCCGTCGAACGCATCCGCGAAATTCCGTACAACTACACCTCGTTTTCCGATCGAGAGATCGTATGGCGTCTGCTGGGCAAGGAAGCCGCCGTCATTCTCGACGAATTGCGTGACGAGCGCCGCACGGGCCGCAGCGCCCGCATGCTTTTTGAGGTGCTGGGCGACATCTGGGTCGTCAACCGCAATCCGTATCTGCAGGAAGACCTCCTGAAAAACGCCTCTCGCCGCAAACTTCTCATCGAAGCGCTTGAACACCGACTGCGCGAAATGGACAAGCGCCGTAATCCGTCGGCTGCCGAACGCGACGTCAAGGTGCAAAAGCTCATGGCTGCCGCCTATAAGGCTGTGCGCAAATTCGAGTCAAGCTTCGAGCGCACCAAAGCACTGAGAGCCCGCTTTAAGCGCGCGCTCAAAAACTGTACGGCAGCCGACAACATTCGTTTCGATCCCTTCATGCGCGCCGCGCACGTCACAGACGCCACGGACTTGCGCATCGAATATCCGTTCGTGGTGATCACACCCGACAGCGAAAAGGAAATTCCGTCGCTCGTGCGCACCTGCATTCAGCTCGGTCTGGTGATCATTCCGCGCGGCGGCGGCACCGGCTACACGGGCGGTGCCGTGCCGATGACCGAAATGAGCGCGGTGATCAACACCGAAAAGCTCGATTCGATCAGCCGTGCACATCAGGTGCATCTACCCGAATGCTCGCTGGGCCTGGTCCCTGTGATCGACACGGGCAGCGGCGCCGTGACGCGCCGCGTGACCGAAGCCGCCGCGCTTGACGACTACATTTTCTCCGTGGATCCGGCCAGTGCCGACAGCTCCACCGTCGGGGGCAACATCGCGGAAAATTCCGGCGGCAAGAAGGCTGTGCTCTGGGGCACGGCCGTCGACAATATCGCCAGCTACCGCATGGTCACAGCCGACGGCAATTGGATGGAAGTCGAGCGCCTGGATCACACCTGCAGCAAGATTTCGCCCCAAGCTGACGTCCGTTGGCGCATCACCGTCAAGGACGGCCGCACGGCCGACCCTGAAAAAGCGCGCGTGTTAAACACTCGCGATCTTGTCACACCCGGCAGCATCTACCGCCGCAAAGGTCTCGGCAAGGATGTCACCAACAAGTTCCTTGGCGGGCTGCCTGCGGTGCAAAAGGAAGGCACCGACGGCATCATTACTTCGGCGCGCTGGATTCTGCACAAGATGCCGCCCCTGACTTACACGGTCTGTCTGGAATTTTTCGGCGCTGCCACGCTTGCGGGCAAAGCAATTTTGGAAATTTCCAACTTGCTCGGCAACGGCTACAAAGGTTGTATGCTCGCCGGCCTCGAACACCTTGACGACCGCTATCTGAAAGCAGTTCACTATCCGGTCAAGAGTAAGCGCGGAGACTATCCCAAGATGGTGATTGTGGGCGACATCGTCGGCAGCGACGAAGCCTCTCTCGAAGAAGCCGTCGGCCGCGTAATCGACCTTTGCACCAAGGTCAACGGCGAAGGTTTTATCGCCAAAACACCCGAAGCGCGCTTTGCCTTCTGGCACGAACGCAGCAAGACGGCGGCCATCAGCGCACACACCAACGCCTTCAAGCTCAACGAAGACGTGGTGATTCCGCTCGACAAGATCGGCGAATACACGCTCGGCTGCGAAACGTTCAACATCGAGTGCTCGATCGACAACAAGCTTGAAATGCTTGATGCGCTCGAAAACTATCTGCACGGCTACATTTCGCTTGGTAAACCTTCGCTGACGGCGGGCGTTCCTAAGGAACTTCTGTTGGAAGCCACCGTTCCGCAGGCGCTCAAACTGGTGCAGTCCGTCCGCGCACGCTGGCTTTACCTGCGCCATCACTTCGACGACAAGGTTAGCGAACAAACCGAAAAGCTTGCCGCTTTGGGGCTCACGCTGCCTGCCGCCGTGCTGCGCAAATACCGCAGCAAAACGGTCTTTGACCTCATTTACGACCGCACGGTACGCGTGTCCTGGAAAAAAGAGGTGCGCGCCGAACTCTTTCAGATCTTCCCAGGCGACGCCTTTGAAAAAGTACGCGCCGAAATTGACACCATTCACGCCCGCGTACTGCGCGGACGCGTGTTCATTGCGCTGCACATGCACGCCGGTGACGGCAACGTGCACACCAACGTGCCGCTTAACTCCGACAACCAACGCATGATGCAAAAGGGCGTCGAAGCCGTTCACCGCGTCATGGCTCTGGCCAAGTCTTTGGGTGGCGTCATCAGCGGCGAACACGGCATCGGGCTCACCAAGATCGAATTTCTGGATTCCGAAAAGCTCGTACCCTACACTGAGTACGTGCATCAGGTGGATCCGCAGCGGCACTTCAACCGCGGCAAGCTGTCCAAAGACATTGATCTGCGGATGCTCTACACACCGAGCTTTAACCTGCTCGGCGCTGAATCGCTCATCATGCAGCAGACGCAGGTCAAGGAGATTAGCGACGCCATCAAGAACTGCCTGCGCTGCGGCAAGTGCAAATCCAAGTGCACGACACACGTGCCGCGCGCAAGCCTTCTGTTCTCGCCGCGCAACAAGATCATCGCTACAAGTCTGCTGATCGAGGCGATTCTCTACGAAAGCCAGACGCGCCGCGGTTTGTCCGACCTGCATCTCGAAGCACTCGAGGATCTTGCCGACCACTGCACATTGTGCATGAAGTGCCGCACTCCCTGCCCCGTCAAGATCAACTTCGGCGAAGTGACTATCCTGTTGCGTGCCCTTCTGGAGCGCTCCGGCAAAGCTTCCATGCCGATGGCCAAACGCGCCGGCATGAAGTTCCTGGAACTGAGCAATCCGCGCACAGTGGAGTGGGCCCGTAAAGGTCTCGTCAACATGGGCTTTAAGGCCGAACGCATGGCGCACGACATGCTCGCCGCCGCGGCACGTGCGCAATTGAGTCATCCGACGCACACGATCGGCAGACCCGGTATCGTCGAGCAGACCGTCACGCTCGTCAACCGCAAGCTGCCCTCGCCACGCATGAAACAAACCATGCGGGCCGTGCTGGGCATCACCGACTCAGCCGTTGCGCCCATCATCCGCAAGCCACAGGCAAAGGATGCCGAGGCCGTCTTCTACTTCCCGGGATGCGGCAACGAACGTCTCTACCCGGAAGTGTCCCTGGCTGTGTTGGCGCTTCTGTACGAAGCCGGTGTGCAAACAGTGCTTCCGCCCAAATTCATGTGCTGCGGCTATCCGCAGCGCGGCGCAGGCGAACTCGCCAAGGCCGACGCCATCGTCACGGCCAACCGCGTGCTCTTTCACCGTCTGGCCAATACGCTCAACTATCTGGACATCAAAACCGTCCTCATTTCCTGCGGCACCTGCCTCAAGCAGCTCAAGGACTACCATTTCGAAGAAATTTTCCCAGGCTGCCGCCTGATGGATGTTCACGAATACCTGCTGGAAAAAGGTATGAGCGTCACCGGTGCCGACAACGTGCGCTACATGTACCACGATCCGTGCCATACGCCGTTTGCAGCGCCCGTTCCGGTCAAAACGGTCAATGCTATTTTGCACCCGGCCGACGGCAGTACCGTGCTGCAGACCGACACCTGCTGCGGCGAATCGGGCACCTTTGCCGTCGCGCGTCCGGACATCGCCACCCAAGTACGTTTCAAAAAAGAGGAGAACATTCTCAAGGTAAAGAACGTGCTGTGCGCACAGCGTGACCGCAGCGCCGTCAAAATTCTCACGACGTGTCCGGGATGTCTGCAAGGCATCAGCCGCTATTCGGACTCAACCGGCACGCAGGCCGAGTTCCTCGCGGTGGAATTGGCTCAACTCAAACTCGGCAGTCAGTGGCTGTCTCGTTTCGTGACTCAGGTCACCGCCGAAGGCATCGAGCGCGTTCTCGTTTAGAATTGCCCTCCTTTATCTCTGCGGGCTCCTTGCGGAGCCCGACTCGACACTATGGTAAACGACTGTCCTCTTTGTAATCCTGTTGACGAACGCGTGATTTGGCGCGGAAAACTCGTTCGAGTCATTGACGCGTCCGACGATGACCTGCCCGGATTTGTGCGCGTGATCGTCAAGCGCCATGCCGCCGAAATGGTGGATCTGACTGCGGAAGAATCCGCAATGGTAAGAAAAGCCGTTCGTCTGTGCGAACTGTGCATGCTCGAGACCATGCACCCGGACAAGATCAATCTGGCCAGTCTCGGCAATATGGTGCCGCACGTGCACTGGCACGTGATCGCTCGCTACAAGGATGACGCCTTCTTCCCGGACTCCATCTGGTCACCGCGTCGCCGCACCTGTCCTGAGGAAGTGCTCGAAGAGCGCCGCGCCAAAGCAAAGATCATGCTTGAAAAGCTTCCCTCTTTGCTGACGTCGCTTGAAAAAATCTGTCCAGAATAAAAGAGACGCAATGGTTCGGAACTCAGTTTCTGGACCGTTTTCATTTCTGGTAGAAGCTGCAGTTTTGAATTTCCGTTCCCTGCCAACGCTTCCAGATGGCGAACAAAGCCTGACGCTGATCTTCGGTCAGGTTTCGGAACACCAGATCGACCTTGTCGGAAGGTTCACCCAAGCGGTTTGTAACGCGCAACCCCTTCACGTCGGGCGCTTTTTTATCGTTGATCCACGCTTGCGCTTGTTCCTTACTTTCAAAAGTCTCGATTTCCACCCCGTAGGACAGGGCGCCGCTCAGAATCGGGCGAACGTTTTTGTAGCCTTGCTGACGGAACTGCTTGACGAAAGCGCGAACCGCGATGTCATTGCTGTAGGGCCCCAGATAAACGATCCACCGATCAGGCAAGAACCGATCCGAGATTTCGGCCTTTTGCAGCAGACCTCGCTGTTTAAGCGTTGACTGAACCGCAATCATCTGCCGTCCTTCAAAAGGTCCCCAAACAAAGCAGTCCGCATCAATGGGCGTGCCGGAAATGCGGGCGTTCTCGTCGCTCTTTCGTGCTTCAATCGTGGCCAGCACAAGTTCAGGCACGTCGACCTTGAGCTTGGTTTCCGCCACCAGGTCAACCGCCGGTTGGCGCGACTGGTCGTACAAAAACCAACCACAGGCACACAAGGCCAGAAGAAGAACAAAGTTGACGAAATAACGCACCGTCTGCCCCCGCTATGCGCCTACCGATTCGTGGCGCGCATGGCCAAACCGCGCAGCACCAGGTTGTGCTTGATCACGGCCTGCGGATACTCCTGCATGATGTAGGGCGCAAAAAGAGGCGCGGCGCCCCCTGCAAACAGCAGACAAGGATCGTCAAAGCCCATCTTGCGAAGGCTTGCGAGCGAACGATCAACGATGCCCAGATGCGCTTCGAGCACGGCAGTGGTGATCGCGTCTGCCGTGTTGGTCGGAAAATCCGAACGCACACCGATGCGCCCCGGCCGGCAACGAGTCTTCGTCAACAGCGCTTCGGTCATCATGGAGGGCCCCGGCAGAATGCGTCCGCCGATAAAGGCCTGCGTCTTATCGTCTTCTGGGATCACGACGTCGGCCGTCGTGGCCGTACCGATGTGCACGACCAAAATCGGGCGGTTGGGATAAAGCGAAGCGGCGCCGATCACGGCGTGCCAACGGTCGCTGCCGAGCTGCTCGTAATTGTCGTACTTGTTGACAACGGAAAAATCACGCCCTTGAAACACACGCTCGGAGTGCAACCAATCCCACTTAATGCCGTGCGCGTTGAAAAAGCGCGTGATGTTGAATGCAAACTTTTCGCTCGAGACCATGCATCCGACGACGCGCTCGGGTTTTAAGTTGAGCCATTTATGCAGCAATTCGTCAGGCACCACATCGTTGCCGCAATGCACGTAGGCATGCGGCTCCTCGGGCTTGTTCGAAGTCGCCCATTTGAGAGCCGTGTTGCCAAGATCCAAAAGCAGAGCCGTCACTGTTTTTCTCGATTTGTTAAAAGCGGTCGAATGCGAGCGTCCGCATATGTTCTCGTGCATCCGAACTCGTCGACAAACAAAAGCTCGCCACCGTCTCCGATACCCGCCGTTTGTCCCTGAAGCACTTCTCCCGAAGGCAACGTCAGTTCCGCGGGCTTTCCCGCCAAAGCGTCAAGTTGCGGCCAACGAGCCTGAAGCTCGGTGATCAAAGCCGGAGAAAAGGACCGGCAAACGCGTTCGATGGCTGAGCTCAAACAAGCCGCCGTCCGGACACGAAGATCTTCGAGCTTCCGCACGTCAGGCAATTGCACGAGCACGGCCGCTGCCGGCACATCCGTCGTCGGAACACCGATTTTACCGAGACACATATTAACGCCGATACCTACGACCGCATGCAAACGATGCGCACGGTTGCGCACAAGTTCGCAAAGAATGCCGGCGGCCTTGCCGTTGCCGATCCAAAGATCGTTGGGCCACTTAAGCCTTACGTCGGGATTGAGTTTCCAAAGAGATTCGGCACAAGCCGCCCCCACAACCGGAGACAGTCCCGAGAGGTCGCCCTCTGAAACGGAAAGCGGCACGCCGACGGTCAAAAGAACCGATGCGGCCGGTGCCGTCCAACGACGGCCGCGGGTGCCTCGTCCTGCCGTCTGCCGATCCGTCACCAAAGCAACGGCTATATCTTCATCGGCCTTTTTCACCCACTCCTTGACATCGTCGTTGGTACTGGCGGTCTCTTCAACCCAGTGCGCCTCAAGACAACTTTGAGCCTCAAGCAGTGCCGAAGCGAAAGACTTTTGTTTTACCCAATTACAATGCATGGTTCAGATCAGAAAATGAACTGCCTTCGAAAAATGACCAGAACGCATACTACACAAACCGCCGGTGAAGCCGGTCTTATCGAACTCGACATTGATTTTCCCGATGTCTGCACCCAAGGCATCGCCTTTTTGGCGCATCCGATCACCACGCAAGGCGGCAGCAAAGATCACAAAGTCATCACCACCATGGCCAAGGCTCTGGTTTCGGGCGGTTGGCTCGTCGTACGACCCAATTGCCGGGGTGCCGGCCGCAGCGAAGGTGAATACAACGCAGGCCCCGGAGAAGCCGCGGACTTTTTGCGTGTCATCGACGCCGTCTTTGAAATGCGTGAAGTAGCCGAAGCGCTTCCCGTCGGAGGCCGCGCTGTGTTCGGCGGCTTTTCTTTCGGCACCTACGTCATGAGCCTGGCTGCACAGATCCGTAAACCCGCCGCCATGATTTACGCGGGCCCGGCCGTTCATAAATTTGACATCGTTCACCCGGGCTGCCCCGCGTTCGTCGTTCATGCGCAAAACGACGAATTGGCACCGCTCAACACAGTTCTGTCCTGGGCCAACCTCAACAATCTGACGGTGGACGTCATTCCCGCCACCAACCACGTTTTTGCCAAGAAACTGCCGCAATTGAGCCGCGTTTTCTCACAATTCGTTGCTTTACTCTGAGACCACTCCCGCTAAAATCGTCGCATGCGAATTTTCTGCAATTTTTTCATTGCTCTAGCCGGATTTTTCAGTCTCTTCACCGTTTCACCCGCCGTATCCGCGGCGCCCGGCAAAGACCCTGTCATGACATCCTCGCCCGAAGCGTGGGTGCTCGTTGATGGCATCAGCGGCTTTGTGATGAGCGCAAACAACAAAGATAAAGCGCTTTCCCCCGGGGAACTGGTTCATCTGATGGTGATCTATACGGCGCTTGACGCGGTCGCAGGAGACAAAAACGCACTCAGTGCTCCGGTGTCCATTACTGCCGCCGATGTAATGCGCTCGAGCAACTCACGCCGCCTTTATCTGGTGCCGGGCGAGCCGCATCCTCTGAGAACGCTTTTGCACAGCATCGCTGTCACGGGCGCCGAAGATGCGGTGCTTGCCGTAGCCGCGCACTTTGATAAAGAAGCAAACGATTTTGCCCGCCGCATGAATGAAACGGCAGAAAAGCTCGGTTTACACCAAAGCCGCTTCGTCTCGCCCATGGAGCATGCCGACAACCGCATGAGCGCACATGATCTGGCGCGTCTGGCCATTGCAGTAAAAAAACGCTTTCCGCAGGCCTACCAGTGGTTTTCCGAAAAGGAGTTCGTCTTTACGACGCACAGTCTGCGCAACCGTAATCAGTTGTTGTGGCGAGGCGCTGGCATCGACGGCGTCATGAGCAATGCCAACAATACGTCCGTAATCGGCAGCTGGCATCGAGACAGAAACAAAAACGTCATGCCTCGCGACGTGATCGCCGTTTTGTTGGGCGGACAAACGTCGGATCTGACAACGGCCGACGTACAGACGTTGCTGCGTCACGGACGTCTGGAATATGAAACGTTGCGGCTTTTTCCGGCCAATACGCTTGTCACCAAAATCGACATTCTGACCGGTAATCGCGAAAAGCTTGAAGTCGGCAGCGCCGATGCGATCTGGGTGACAGTTCCCCGTCAGGATATCGTCTCGCGCGGTCTAGGTGGCTTTACAACGCAGTTTGAGTACATGTCGCCTGCCGTCGCCCCGGTCAAGACCGGCGAAGTGGTCGGCAAACTGCGCGTCTACTTTCAAAACAAGCACATAAATGATTTTGATCTGGTCGCCATGCACGACGTTGGTCCGGGCAGTTTCCTGAGCCGTTTCGTCGACTCCGTTCGCCTGCGCATGAAACCTGCCGACAATCAAAACCAGCCGGTCGCAGTCGAAGTTCGACGTGAAGATACGGCAAAAAAGACTCAACCTTGATTATTTGAGCCAATGACTGACAAACAAAACCTCATTGAAGAACAGGATTCCCTAATTAAATTTCCCTGCGACTTTCCCATCAAAGTAATGGGTGCCTCCGTCCCGCATTTTGCCGAGACAATCGGAGCGGCCGTGCGTGAATTGGTACCCGACTTCGATCCGACAACCATCACGGAACGAAAGTCGACCGGCAATAAGTACACGGCGCTCACCGTGACGGTGCGCGCCACCAGCCGAGCGCAGCTCGACAGCATTTATCTGATGCTGACCTCTCATCCGCTCGTCAAAATCGTGCTGTGACGGTCAGCACCCCCATTGTTCGGGATTTGGGGCTTGCACAGTACGAGCCCGTCTGCGAAGCCATGCGCGTGTTTACACGGACGCGCACGCCGGAAACACCCGACGAAATCTGGTTTGTCGAGCATCCGGCCGTCTATACTGCCGGCCGCGATGCCCTGCAGCGTTGCGGCAGCATCGGCGACGTACCTCTGGTACCGGTCGAGCGCGGAGGCGACATCACCTTTCACGCTCCCGGACAAATGGTGGTTTATCCGCTGCTTGATCTACGGCGCCGACATTTGTTCGTCAAGACCTACGTCTCGCTTTTGCTCGAAACACTCATCGACACGCTCGCGGCTTTCGGCATCGAATCGATCCGCCACCCGGGCGCTCCGGGCGTCTACGTCCCGATGCCGGGCGGCATGGGTGAGTTAAGCGGAATCGCTAAAATCGCTTCCATCGGCATTCATGTCAGCCGAGGCTCTACGCTTCACGGCATCGCTCTCAACGTGCACACGGATCTGGCCGGTTTTCGACGCATCGCGCCATGCGGCTACTCGGGATTGCGCGTCACCGATATGATGTCGCTGGGCGCGGATTGCGACTTGGAAACGGTCAAAGGCGAGTATCGACAAAGACTGCTTCGCGCGCTCAACGACATTCAAATTTCATCGAACCATGACTGAAGAAAACATACAGCCGGTGCCAGGCGTCAAACCCGGAAGTTTTGCTGCCTGGTGCGCAAGTTTCCGTCCAAAAACTCTGGGCATCGCCGCTGCCCCCGTCTTCGTCGGCTTGGCGGTAAGTGCCGCCGTGACGCACACGTTCGATATCGTTGTCGCTCTTGCCACACTGGCTCTGTCACTTCTGATGCAAGCCATAAGCAACATGGAAAACGATGCCGGTTACACCAAGCGCAAGGCCGAGCGTAAATCCCGTAAGGGTCTGCCGCGCTCCACCGCCAACGGATGGCTTACCGTGGCTCAGGTTGAGCGCATGATCAAAATTCTCATCGGCGTTGTGGCACTCGATACACTCTTTCTCATCTACGTGGGCGGCTGGGTCATGCTGGCCATTTCGGTGGCTTCGGTCGTAGCCGCCTACGCTTATATGGGAGGTCCAAAACCCATTGCCTACACGCCGTGGGGCGAATTCGTGGTCTTCATCTTTTTCGGCCCGATTGCCGTAGCCGGCACCGCTTACTTGCAAACCGGCATCTGGCAGCCGGAAGCCTTGCTGGCAGGATCCGCCCTCGGCTTCATCGCCTCTGCGGTTTTAGCCGTCAACAATTATCGTGACACGGAGCACGACGCTGAAGTGGGTCGCCGTACACTGGCGGTTGCCCTTGGGCGTCAAGCCATGATCGGCGTGTATTGCGCCCTGCTTTATTCGCCCTACCTGATGGTAGCCGCTGCCATCGTCTACAACCCATCTGTCTTCGGACTGTCGCTGTGCCTGCTTGCGCTGCCCCGAACTTTAAAACTGATCGATGAACTGCCCCGCCGCGAAGGCAATGATCTAAACGCCGTCATGTTCGGCACGGTTAAACTCGAGTTGCTCTTTTCCTTGTGTCTGACAGTCGGCGGCATTGTCAGTCTCATTCTTCTCTGAGGATTCCCGTGGCGACAGGACGCAGTTTCAAGAAAATATTGAAAATTTCGCGTGAGGCAGCTTCCGACTGCCCACAACCGCTTCCAAAGCCCGCCTGGCTCAAGGTGAGAGCTTCCGTTGCCGGAGGAGCCGAAGACCCAATTCGCGACATCCTGTCTTCGTATTCGCTCTCCACCGTCTGCCGCGAAGCTTCCTGCCCCAACCGTGCCGAATGCTTCTCGCACGGTACGGCCGCCTTTCTGATTCTCGGGGAACTGTGCACCCGTCGCTGCGCATTCTGCGACTTGGCGCACGGCACTCCCAAGCCTCCCGCCGCCGATGAGCCTCATCGCGTTGCGCAAGCAGTCAAAGCGCTCAAGCTTCGCTATGTCGTCATCACCAGTCCCGATCGAGACGATCTCAAGGATGGCGGTGCAGGACACTTTGCCGCTGTCATTTCGCAATTGAGAAAAAACGTAGAAGGCATTGAAGTCGAGATTTTGGTGCCTGACTTCAAGAAAAAGGAGGACGTCGCGCTGCGGATCCTCTCAGAGATGCCGCCAGATGTCTTTAATCACAACATCGAAACAGTGCCTCGTCTGTATCGAGTAGCACGTCCAGGCGCCTCATATGAAGGCTCCTTAGCGCTGCTCAAGGCGTTTGCCGAGCAAAACCCTCACATTCCCACCAAAAGCGGTCTCATGCTCGGACTGGGCGAGACAGACGAAGAGGTTATGGAAGTACTGCAAGACCTGCGTCTTCACAAGGTAGACCGCGTCACAATCGGTCAATATCTGGCACCGTCCAAAGCTCATTTACCCGTTCGCCGCTATGTCAGTCCTCAAAACTTTGACCTTTGGCGTCAACGGGCTCTTGAGATGGGCTTTAAAACGGCGCATGCAGGCGTCTTCGTGCGTTCGAGCTACCACGCCTCAGACGATAGCCTCAAAGCGCAATAGCGCATGATTTCAACGCGTTTTTGGCAAAAAAGCAAAGCGCCTGCGATTTCCGGTAACCGGGCAGGCGCTTTTTTCGTTTCGGGGACGGTTCGTTAGGAACCGCTCGGAACTTCTTCCTCAGTTTGCTGCTGAGCAGCCTTGTTTTCCTGATTGATATTCTTCAGACGTGCCTTGATGCGTTCGGCTGACATCACGTCACACACCGAAATCACGCGCACCACGCCGCTCGTACGGGCAGCAACAGTCATAGCGATCGTATTTTCCTGCGGCGTCACGATACCCATGATGTAAACGATGCCACGTTCAACGACCACCTTCATCTGGCTCAGGTACACGTTGTCTTCCATCACCATGCGCGAGCGCACCGTCGTTGCCAGCTTGGAGTCGCTGATGCGCTGCGTCCAACTGATGGTCGGCTGAACGGCCAGTTCGTTGACAACGCTGCGGACGTCCAAGCTCTTTTGTACGGTTTCGGTCACGATTCGCTTAGCCTTGAGCGTTTCGATTTCACCGGTCAACAGCACCTTGCCGTCATAGGCTGTCACCGTGATGCGACCTTCTGGCTCTTCGCCTAACTGATCCTTGAGAGCCTGCGTGATTTCATAGCTCAAGCGCTTTTCAATCACACCGTCATTGACAACGGAACCAGCCGAACGACGGTCATTAATGGTCGAAACTGTCGAGACAGTCGCAACAGCCACGCTGCCCACCACAAGAGGCGCACAGCCTACCATGGCCGTCGTCATAGCTGCCGCACACGACAGCACGCAAAGAGTGCGCTTGAACATAATGTGTATTCTCCGATTTTTTTCTGTTAATTTGGTCAGATCGTAATGTCGAAGGCCCGATGCGCAGGTTTCATTTGCTCAATATCGGGCTGCATTCTCAAAAACGGTTGTAGCCAGGCTTCGTTTTTCTGCAGCAAGTCCGCTCTGACTGCCATCTTGTGGTCAACGATTTTCACAACACCGTCACAAATCCAGTCGCGAAAAATTGTATCAATCTGCTCGAGCTGGCAATTCAATAACGTTGCAACAAAGCGACGCGAAGGCGCACAAGGTAATCTAACAAAACTTTTGGCAGGAAACTCCCCGATATTTGTAGTACCGCACGCCTTCAGAAGAACCGTCAAGAAAACGCCAAAACGCTCGTAAGGAGTTGCTGCCTGGCACTCCATCAGTCCGAGGCGTTCGCAAAAGGCGCGTCGAAGAGCGTAACGGTTGAGCTCTTCGTTCCAATTCGGGTCGATTTCGATCACACGAAGGAAAATTTCCGGAGCTACCGTCAACACCTCACAGCGGCAGACAGCCCAATAGCGGCGGGGAAGATTGTCCAGAGCGTCAATCGCACGAGTCGGTACGCCGAAACTGTTTGCTGCGGAAAGCGTCAGCATAAATGGCGAGCTGGCTCCCGGGTTAATCACCCCCTGAGCCAACAACCCGCTTTGAACGAAAACCACGCGCTTGAAAAAAGTCGACGTTCCAATTTGATCGCCTCTCATCAGCACTGTTTTGTGGCCGATGCTGGTGAGCACTCTTGAAATGCCCGGCGAAAGCCTCGGAGCAAACCAGGGCAAAAGCGTGTGAAAGGACATGACAATCGGCTAAAGAAGCATCCGGCGACTCAAGCGCCCTGAGAAGAGATCAAACAAAACCGCGCTAATCCTAGCACAGCGTCTTGTCCGGATTTGACATCAGTATCCACAATATAACGTTAAACCTATACGGCCTGTTTCACTGTTACAGCCTGTGGATAACTTTGTGTACAACAAAAGAACAACCCAAGCCTCTGTGGATAACTTTTCGGTGTTTTCAAAAGGCGTCTTTTTTCTCCACATTCATCCACAACTTATTCACACCCTGTTCAAAACGTTATCCAGACCTTTATCCACACGCTATTGCGTTGTTTTTAAAAGAGATTTTTTACTTACTCACAGAGTTTTCCACTACCTACTTACGACTATTTCTACATAAATATTTTTATTTTTTTGGAACAAAAGAGAAAAGAACTCTGGCTTACTCCCCTTTGGTTATCCAGATCCCCAACTAACTCTCTTTCTTAGATTTTAAGACAAAAAATCCTTTGTTTTCAATGGATTGCCGTTTTTTACGATTCGAGAAGAAGGAAGATTTTTAGGATGAAAATCGGCAAATGTGGAAAAAAGCTTCCTTCAAACCCCGTTTGGAGGGGGATTTTCATCCACAAGCGGACTATGTGAACAACATCCCCCTCTAACCGCGTTTTGAGGTCTGAGTTATTCAGAGGAGAAAAATGAGGATTAAATCGTGCTGGCCTTCTCGTAGACCTGATAGATGATGTCGGCAAAATTCATATAGCCGCGCTCGGTTGAAGCGGCACCGACAATCAGTACTCGATCTTCGCCGGAAAAAAGGCCGGCTCGATCTTGCAGATTTGGGGTGCACTCTGAACAAACAACGACATGGTCAATGCGGATGGCCTGACGGTTGCTTCGATCCGGACAATCGGAAATACGCACCGCATGATTGTCAATGAGTTCGATATTGGCTTGCGTGACGCGTTGCGCGCCTCTCATCAGCAGCCAGGTCAGATCCCAGCGGTTATGTGCTTTTTTCAGCAGCTTGTTGGAAATATCGGCATCCAACTCAATGAGATAGAGCTGACGTACGGCACGTTCGATTTCGGGAATCACGCCTAGGACGCCGCCTGCGTGCTCTTTGATGCTGCCGACTCCCCAAGCTTCAAGCCAAGATTCGGCTGATCGCTTGGTTTCCGATTTATTTTCAAGTAGATAGCGGCTGACAGCCAATGCCAGACGACCATTGCCGAGCACGGCAACTCGGTTACCGACCGGGGTGCCGGTAAGCAACTCTTCGTATGTCACAACGTTTGAGGCGTTGATGCCGGCGATGTCGGGAATCTCGGGTTCGCTGCCGGTGGCAATGACGAAACGATCGAAGGCGTCTTCTTTCTTAAGGTCCTGAAGATCGACTCTTTTGTTGTAAATGACGTTAACTTTGTTTAATTTGAGGTCATTTACGAGAAGATCGAGCCATTTATCGTAATTTTCGTTATCTTCGATTGCGCGGACAAAATGGAGCTGTCCGCCTGGTGTCGAGCTCTTTTCAAACAAAGTGACCACATGGCCTCGGCCGGCGGCGATGCTTGCAAACAGCATGCCTGCCAAGCCGGCACCGATGACGGCAATGCGCTTTGGGGTCGGCGTTTTGACCTTGGCCAATGGAAAGCGCCCAAACTGGCACGGATTGGTGAGATTGAGCAACTTTCTCGTACGCAAAGCGTCCAGTGGAACGCCGCTGTCGTGGTGATCGATCCATGGACGAATTTCGCCTTCGGCGATGCCGAGTTTTTTTCGAATGAAGGAACTGTCACCCAGCAGAGGCGTACTCAGCGAAAAGACCGCGTTGTCGTGCTTTTGAGCGAGATCTTCCAACCGGTCGAAATCCGAGCCGGGATCCGTAAAAAAGACAGGCAAATCGGAAGCTTGCGCAAGTGCTTCATAGGCCGGCACCCAGACGCCTTCAGGAATGGCGTGCGAATGCGTCGGGACTCGTTCTTCGAATCCGTCGACGATGCCGACAAGGTAGTCGGCGCCGGCGATGCGTAGCATCTGAATGAGGCGAAGGATCTCGTCCCATGCTGCACCTTTTGGGGAGAGTTCCATGAGATTGAAGCGAACGCCGAGCGCTTTGTTTTCAGGCAAATTTCGCTTGCAGCTGCGAACTGTTTCCAGCAAAAATCGGAAGCGACCGAGCTGATTGGTTCCCCAGGCATCCTGTCGTGTGTTGATGGCAGAAAGGAAGCGATAAGGGAACGTCCCGAGGCGTTGATTTCCACCGCGTCGAACCCCACGCTGGCGGCGCGTTGCGCGCATTGTGCAAACTGATGTATGGCCTTGCGAATCAGAAATGCGGGGGCTGCATGAAACGATTTTCCGGTGTGTTTGGATACGCCGGGAACGCTTGAAATTGGAAAGAGAACGCCGGCGTCCTGTCCGATGTGGTTGAGCTCTATGGCCACCCGGCAATCAAAGCTCGATACAGCCTTCAGAATGGGTTTGTAGCGACCGAAATCGTCCGAGACAGTAGGCAGAATGTCCGCATTTTGTTTGGCCTGACCGCTAAGAGCCGGAGAAAAGATTGTCACGAGACTGACGCCGTCGGCAGCGGCTTCAGCGTAGAAGTCAGCTAGGGCGGCTAGGTTGGAAAGGTTTTCCAATCCTGTGTTGATCGGCGCGGACGCCAGCCTGTTTTTCAGGCGCATCGGACCGCAGTCGATCGGTCGAAGTATGTGCTGCCACTGACTGAGCATATGCCGATCGCCTCGCGTTTTTTTTACAAAACAAGATTGTTGATGCCAAACGGCACCAGAACGCTCGGAACCGTCTCGCTGGTACTTTCGACGTGCTTGAGCTGATCGTCGAAGTAGATGTGGGGCTTTAAGACGTCGAGCACGCGTTTTTTCGGCAGCCCATCCATCAAGAAGAGCTCTGCGGCGCTCATTCCGAAACTTTTCAGACTCGTGATCAGGCGTTCTTCGTTCATGGCACCGCGCGCTGTGACGATAGAGACGCGTAGCACGGGCTTGAAATACGGGTCCCCTTTGCCGCGTTCTGCATCCAAGGCCTGAAATTGTCCGAGCTTTGTAAAGAGTCGGTGCATGGGGCCCGGCTGATGTGGAATGTTGCGCTTTTGCCTTTCGTGCTGCACGAAGCCTTGCATGCCTTCTTCGTGAAAGGCCTTTTCGGCTTCATCATCGATGACGACGCCGTCGAAGTCAAACGCGATGCGCAGTTCGTCGTCAGTCTCCGAATCATCCTTGAGCGCGGTTGAGCCAGGGATAACAAGCCCCGCGGGTTGCCCTTTGCTGACGGCGTTAAAGACGTTTTCCTTATTGGCGCTAAGAAAAAGAGAAGCGTCGAAAGCCTGCAGGTACGGGAAGGTGGATTGCCCTGACGTAAAGGCGCCTGCTGTGATCGGCAGGTTGTTGGCGCGGCACGAGTTGAAGAAGCGTTGCCCTGTTTCCGGAGTATTGCGGCTCAAAACAACCACACGAAACGGCTGTTTGTCGCCGAAAAGCGTGTTGATGCGCAACAACTTCTGGATGAAGGGAAAAGCCGTGCCGGGCTCCAACGGTTCGTTGGCGTGCGCAACCTGCCAGGCGCGATAGGCTTCGACCCCCTGCTCCTCAAAGATATGGTGCTCGCTTTCCAGGTTGAAAAGCGCGCGGGAGCTCACGGCGATGACGATTTGCTGTTCGATCGGAGTGGTCATGACAATAAAAAGAAAACGGGCCCGTCAGGCGATTTTACCTGCAGGCCCCGAATGTGACGCTCTTTACAGGACGAGTCGACGGATCAGATGTCGAGGTTGCTCACGAAGATGGCGTTGTCCTCGATGAATTCGCGGCGCGGTTCAACTTCGTCGCCCATTAGCATGGAGAAGATGTCGTCGGCCTTGCTGGCGTCCTCAAGGCGCACGCGCAGCAGACGGCGCGTCTGCGGATTCATGGTCGTTTCGTAGAGCTCTTCGGCCCCCATTTCGCCCAAACCTTTGTAGCGTTGTTTCTTCACTCCGGCTTCGGCTTGATCCATGAACCACCTAACGGCTTCGCCGAAGTTCTTCACGGGCTGAGAAGAGTCGCCACGCACAGCGCGGGCCCCTTCGCCTACGACACCCTCGAGTGCGGTAGCGGCATCGCGCAGAATGCGGTACTCATTGGAGCGCAGAAATTCCTGTTCGATGAACGTGTTGTGAGTGTTACCGTAGATGTGGTGACTCACGCGGATGCGCACGCGCTCTTTTTCCGGATCGATTTCGGCCTTGACCTTGATTTCAGGATCACGGATTTCGGCTTCCAGAGCCTGGGCGCAGGCCTGAGCTTTCTCTAGATCGGAAAGATCAACTGCAACGCCCGAGGCAATGGCCATCAGAGCGGCACGATCAATCACAAGACTCAGGCGTTCGATCACCGACTTGGATTGCTCGAACTCGGCAATCATGTTTTCAAGATCGGTGCCGCGCAGGCAGATACCGGCTTCGAAATCGGCCGTGTTGCGGTATAGCGCCGCACCTTCGAGCGCAATATCGAGCAGGTATTGCTCCATCTCGGCATCGTCTTTGATGTAGATCTTGTTTTCAACGTTGTTTTTGCCGCGGCGACCGGTGAGAACACCGTACAGCGGCGGCTGTGCGATGTAGACGTGGCCGCGTTCGAGCAGTTGGGGCATCTGACGATAGAAAAACGTCAGAAGCAGCGTGCGGATATGTGCGCCGTCGACGTCAGCATCGGTCATCAAAATGATGCGGTGGTAGCGCAATTTTTCGATGTCGAAGTCTTCCTTGAGCTGCGTTCCCAGAGCGAGTACCAAAGTCTTGATCTGTTCAGAATCAAGGAGCTTGTCCACCGAGGCTTTTTCCACGTTCAGAATCTTGCCTCGAAGCGGAAGAATGGCCTGGAATTCGCGATCTCGCCCCGTCTTGGCGGAGCCGCCTGCGGAGTCACCCTCCACAATAAAGATTTCGCTTGCGGCCGGATCCTTGCTCGAGCAGTCGGCAAGCTTGCCGGGCAAGCCGCCGCCGATCACCTGCTTGCGGGTTACTTCACGTGCCTTGCGGGCGGCTTCGCGCGCACGAGCGGCCGTAACGATCTTGTTGCAGATTTCCCTAGCCTGGTCGGGATGCTCTTCGAGGAACGTGGTCAGCCCCTCGGAAACGGCGGCGTTGACGGCCGGCTGAACTTCGCTCGTGACGAGCTTGTCCTTGGTCTGCGAGCTGAAGGACGGTTGCGGCACTTTCACGGAAAGCACGCAAGTGAGGCCTTCACGCATGTCCTCGCCGGCAATGTCGAACTTGTCGCCCTTTTTGAGAATGTCATTGCTGGTGATGTATTTGCGAATGACATTGCTCATGGCCACGCGCAGACCGGTGACGTGTGTGCCGCCGTCGCGCTGGGGAATGTTGTTCGTGTAGGCGGCCAGAGATTCGTTGTACGAGTCGTTCCATTGCATGGCGACTTCCACGTACACCGTTTCCCTACACGACGCTCTTCCGATCTCCAGAGATTCGTTGTACGAGTCGTTCCATTGCATGGCGACTTCCACGTACACCGGAATTTCCTTGGCGTTTTCCTTGGCGCTCTTTTGCATCACGGTCTTTTGAATGTAGACCGGATCCTTGTGAATTGCCTTTCGCGTGGTGTTCTTGAAGAGAACGAAACTCTTGACGCCGCCTTCGCTTTCGAGAAGCACATGTCGAGCCGTGCGTTCGTCGGTGAGTTCGATGTCAACCCCTGAATTCAGGAACGAAAGTTCGCGCAGACGGTTGAGAAGCGTTTCGTAGTCGAATTCAACGACCGGTTGGAAGATTTCAGCGTCAGGCAAAAAGTGCACTTCTGTGCCGCGCTTGGTGGTGGGGCCGAGAACAGTCATGGGGCTTACTTCCACCATTTCGCCCGTGTGCGGGTCCTTCTGCTTTTCAATGACTCGATCAACCACAACGCCGTGGTCAAAACGCAGGGCGTGCGTAAAGCCGTCGCGGTGCACCTTGAGTTCAAGCCACTTCGAGAGGGCGTTTACGCACGAGACGCCCACGCCGTGCAAGCCGCCGGAGATCTTATAGCCGTTATCGTCGAATTTGCCGCCGGCGTGAAGTTCCGTTAAGGCGATTTCAGCAGCCGAACGCTTGGGTTCGTGCTTGTCGTCGAACTTGATGGCTGTGGGAATGCCTCGACCGTCATCGATGACGCTTACGGAGTTGTCCATGTGGATCGTGACGTAGACTTTGGAGGCGTAGCCCGCCATGGCCTCGTCGATGGAATTGTCCACCACTTCGTAAACGAGATGATGCAGACCGGAGCCGTCGGAGACGTCGCCGATGTACATGCCCGGACGCTTACGAACGGCTTCAAGACCTTCCAGAATCTTGATGTTGCTTTCGTTGTAAGAGCTCGAGACGTCCGACTTGATTTCTTGATCAGCCATTTTTCGCTAAAAATCCAATATAAAAACGTTTTTTCAACCCAGTTGCAAAGCAAGGCGCCGACGCGCATGCTCCTACTCTCTGCGCTCAGGCAGAGTACGCGTTCGGCGCCCGCTGAAGACAACAGGCGCCGAAACGGAGAAGGCTTTCGAATTAGATGCGCATCGGCATCAGCACGTAGCGGAAGAGCTCGCTGTCGGGCATGGTGAGCAGCGTGGCGCCCTGAGCATTTGACAGAGAAAAGCGCACTTCGTTGTTTTTGAGATTACCCAGAACGTCGAGCAGATACACCACATTGAAGCCAACGTCGAGATCGGGACCGTCGTAGTTGATGGCGATTTGTTCTTCGGCTTCTTCCATTTCGGAGTTGGCGCTTTGCACCTTCAGACAGCCCGGCGTGATGATCCAGCGCAACCCCTTGAACTTTTCATTGGCAAGAATAGCTGCACGACGCAGTGCGCCGATCAGTTCTTCGCGGTTGACAAGGAATGTCTTGTCGTTGTTTTGCGGGATCACACGGTTGTAGTCTGGGAACTTGCCTTCGACGAGCTTGGTGAGGAAGTCAATATCGCCGAACACGAAGCGGGCCTGCGACTTGCCAATTTCAACCAGAACTTCGGCGTCGGTATCCGGCAGCAACTTCATGAGCTGCTGAACGGTCTTGCGCGGAAGGATGGCTTCGATGCTGCCGTCAAACTCGATTTCAGAATTGTCATCGCAGCAGGCCAGACGGTGACCGTCGGTGGCAACAGCGCGCACTTTTTTGTTCTGGACGACCAGCAACATGCCGTTGAGGTAGTAGCGGATGTCCTGCTGAGCCATGGAGAAGTGCACCATCTGCAGCAGATGCTTGAGGTTCTGAGCTGGCACCTTGAAGCTCGTACTCATTTCGGAGGTGTTGAGCTCGGGATAGTCCTCAGCGGGCAGCTGAGAAAGCGAGAAACGCGAATTGGCGGCGGAGAGCACCACCTTGCGTTCTTCTGCGTTGAGAGCAACTTCAGTTGACGCACCGGGCAGAGCGGCGAGCAGAGCCAGCAGCTTGGCTGCAGGCAGAGAAGTCTTGCAGTCTTCGTCACCCGTTCCGACATCGGCCGTCGTACGGATCTGGATTTCCAGGTCGGTGGTTGTGAAGCTCACCTTGTCCTTTTCCTTCTGGATGAGGACGTTGGCCAGAATTGGAAGCGTCTGACGACCTTCAACAATGCCGCCGACGGTTTGCAGGGGTTTGAGAAGAGCCTCGCGGGTGCACTTGATAAACTGCATGGGAGTCAATTGCCTTTCTAAAAATCGTATGCGCACAATACCCTCGCGGGCGTGCGCGAATCTCACAATTTTAACGATTCTTGCAGTTTTTCGCCGCCTCGAAACGGGATTCGGAGGCGGCGAAAACGTATCGAAAAATTAGTTTTTCAGACGCTGTTCGAGCAGGTGAATATCGTGCTTGAGGCCGTCGTCGGTATTGCGTTCGCTCGTGACCTTGCGGTGTGCGTAAATGACCGTCGTATGGTCGCGTCCTCCGAACAAGGCGCCGATCTCCGGCAGGCTCTTGTTGGTGAGTTCCTTTGACAGGTACATGGCGACCTGACGGGCGCGCACGAGATTTGCCTTGCGCGACTTGGCGACGATGTCGCTCGGTTTGATGCCGTAGTACTCGGCAACGGCTTTCTGGATGTTGTCGATGGTAACAGGCGTAGCCGTCGCCTTGAAAATGTCGCGCAGAGCCATCTTGGCTGTATCAAGTGTGACCGGCACCTGATGAAAGCGCGTGTAGGCCAAAATCTGCTGGACAGCGCCTTCGAGTTCACGCACATTGCTCTTGATGCGCTTGGCGATGATTTCAGCGACGTCCTGCGGCATGTTGATGCCGGAGCGCTCCGCCTTCTGTAGCAGAATCTGCACGCGCATCTCGAATTCCGGCGGCTCAATCATGACGATCAGGCCCTGTGTGAGGCGGCTCAGCAGGCGGTCCTGGAATTCCGAGAGATTTTTTGGGTAAGTGTCGCTCGTGAGGACAATCTGTTTGCCGTGCGGCACCATGCTCTCGAACGTTAAGAAGAAGTTCGTCTGCGTGCCTTCACGGTCGCGGAAGCTCTGAATATCGTCGATGAGCAACATATCGATGCCGCGATAGCGGGCGTCGAACTTTCGCATAGCTTCCGTGTAGCGCTCGGAGTTGACATTTTTCAGACGCATGGCGTCGACGAACTCCTGCGTGTACTGTTGTGCGGACACGCACAGTACCTTGGCTTTGGGATTGTTCCTGAGAAAACGATTGCCGATGGCGTGCATCAGGTGTGTCTTGCCGAGGCCCACGCCGCCGTAGATGAAAAGCGGGTTGTAGACGGAGTGCGTGCTTGAGGCCACCTGCAGAGCCGAAGCGAAAGCCATCTGGTTGGCCTGACCTTCCACCAGATTTTCGAACGTGAGGTTGGGCAGAAGACCTGTGGCAGCAATGTCGGGCTTGTTCTCTTCGACGTGTTCCGCAAACGGACGCTGAGGCTTACTCTGAGCGACAGCCCAGACGATGTCCATTTCTTTGCCGGCCTGGCGGTTGACGTACTGAGTGATGGTGGTGCCGTAAGAGTCGCGCACGGTACGGAGTTTGGCGCCCGAAGGAGCCAAAATCGTAATGGAACCAGCCTCAAGTTCGACGTCCGCGGTCAGATCTGCAAACCATGTTTGGAATACATCGCGGGGGGTGTCGTTCTTAATTTGCTCTAAACAAGCAGTCCAAAAATCACTCATAGGGCATGAAACAAATAAAAAAGACACTCCTGCGAAGCTACGGCAACGGACGCAAACTTCGGTTTGATATCAATATGGGGAGTGTCGGTTGGGGCGAACATTTTAGCTGTTGCGGACGTTCTTCGGTTTTTCAGGGGGATCCTCACTTAGCCGCAGAATCGAAACTTTGCACGACTCGTTGAATTTAAGAATGAAGAAAACACAAAATCCTGTGCAAAAATTTTTTTTGAACGTCTACCGATTTGTTTGGATTTGTGTTTCGAATTTGACAGATGGGCCAAAAATAAGGTTTAATATCAGGCTTTTCGAAGACCTCGGTATGGAGGAGGCTATTTTGCGCCGACAAAACTGCCGAGCTTTGACACCGGATGTCCGTAGTGCTCACCCTTCTTGAGCCTTGGGTCCGACAAAAATTAACCCGGGGCTGCCGCTAACGATTGTCTTCAATCGTCAACACAGTCGGCAACGCCGCTGATCTAACCTATTCGATAACTACAGCTGGGAAACAATCATGGCAACCAAGCGTACTTACCAACCTTCCAAGACCAAGCGTGCCCGCACGCACGGTTTCCTCGTCCGCTCCCGTACCAAGGGCGGTCGTGCAGTTCTGGCCCGTCGCCGTCGCAAGGGCCGTCACGTTCTCGCTCTCTAAGCTGCTCTATTGACGCAGCCGTAGGGTGAGCAAAATGACGCCCGGGCCTGGCGCAAGTAAGTTTCCGAAATCGGCTCGGATTCTCAAATCAGAGGATTTTGGAAGTGTTTTGCGTGCTCAAGGGCCCGGCAGCATCCGACTCGGACGCGATTCCGTGAGTGTGTGCGCACAGGCGCATAAGCAAACGGGTCTCGTCCGTTTTGGTTTTACGGTCGGAAAGAAAAACGTCAGACGCTCCGTTGATCGAGCTCTTGTCAAGCGCGTCATGCGAGAGTGTGCGCGTGCGGCACTGCCTCGAATGAGGGACGTCTGTGACAAGCAAGGACTTGGTCTGGATATCAGTCTGCGCTATCGAACGCCGCTTCTTGTGAGAAACGAGGTGACGGTAGCTCAGGCCAAAGAAAATGTTCGACGAAGTACCGAGCTTGCCATTGCCGCGCTTTTCAAAAGACTCAAGACGATCAAATTGGACACCGAAGTCAATCCGTAATGAAGCGACTGTTCATTGCATTGGTTCGGTTGTATCAACTCACATTGTCGCCGTGGGTGGGAAATCAGTGCCGGTTTGTACCGACCTGTTCCAACTATGCGATCGAGGCTTTTGAAAAGCACGGAGTCTTCAAAGGACTTTGGATGACGGTTGCGCGATTGGCGCGATGCCATCCCTTCGGAGGAAGCGGATACGATCCCGTACCTGATAAATTCCGATGGCGCTGTTGGTGTCACGACGATGCCGTACACCCTTCGAAGCAAAGTATCGACCGACTTAGACAATAGAAAGATTTGGACCTGATATGGGAAGCGATTTTCAACGTACCCTCATGTGGGTGATTCTGGTGGCCTCCTGCTTTATGTTGTGGGACAACTGGAACGTCTACAACGGAAAGCCCTCATTTTTCGGAGAACCTGCAACAACGCAGACCGAGCAGACGGCCGATGCGGCTCAGAGCAATGACGGAGCCGACAGTGTGCCTCAGACCGTCGGCAGCGGTTCCGAAGCGGTTGCTAAGGGCATGATCGATGCCAAGCGACCTGTTGAAGTCAGCAACGACATGCTCAAGCTTACGATTGACGAAGTCGGAGGCGTTGTCACGCATGCCGTGCTTCTGAAAGAGCATCAGCAATCCGATTGGACCGAAGTCGGTATCGCCGGCATGATTCTCGGCAAGGAACCGGCCGCTCGTCCCAATATTGAGCTTCTCACTGTTTCTCCCAAGAGCGTCTATGTGGCGCAAAGCGGCTTCATTGGCGGTGATTTTCCCAACCACAAGTCTTTGTTCAAGCACATCGGCACCAAGACCGAAAAGCGCATGGATAAGGAACTTGGGCGTGAAGTCAACGTCTATACGGCTACTTTCGAAAGCACGGTCAACAACGTCACGGTTCGCAAGCACTACGAACTCTCTGACGGTCGCTACTCGATCACAGTCCGCCACGAACTTGTTAACAACGGCGAATCGGCTATCCGTCCGTCGATCTACTATCAGCTGACCCGCGACGGCAACAAGCCTGAAGGCCAGAGCACCTTCTACTACACCTACACGGGCCCGGCGATCTACACCGAAGAAGACAAGTTCCAGAAGATTTCGTTTGACGACATCAGCGACAAGTCCGGTCATGTGACAAAGACCGACAACGGCTGGATCGCTATGATTCAGCACTACTTCATTTCGGCCTGGACCGATGTGCGCGGCGAAACCGGCAAGCATGAACGCGAGTTCTACACGTCCAAGCTTGATCAGAATCTGTTTGCCGTCGGCTCGATTCTGAAGCTCGGTACGGTCGAACCCAAGCAGTCCGTCAACACGGCTGCCACGCTGTATGTTGGTCCTCAGGATCAGAACCGCCTGTCCTACCTGGCTGACGGTCTGGATCTGGTTGTTGACTACGGTTGGTTGACGTTCCTTGCCAAGCCGATCTACTCGCTTCTTAACTTCATGTACGGTTTGTGCGGTAACTGGGGTTGGTCGATCGTGTTGCTGACGGTTCTGGTGAAGTTGATCCTTTACCCGATTTCTGCCGCTGGCTACAAGTCGATGGCTCGCATGAAGGAAATCACGCCGCGCATGAAGGCATTGCAGGAACAGTATGGTCAGGATAAGCAGCGTTATCAGCAGGCCATCATGGAGCTGTACCGCAAGGAAAAGATCAACCCGATCGGTGGTTGTCTGCCCATCCTTTTGCAGATTCCTGTGTTCCTGGCTCTGTACTGGGTGCTCCTGGCTTCGGTTGAACTGCGCGATTCTGCTTGGCTCGGTTGGGTGAGCGACCTTGCGAGTCCCGATCCTTGGTTCATCCTGCCGGCCATCATGATGGCGACGATGTTCCTGCAGATCAAACTGAATCCGACTCCGACCGATCCGATGCAGGCCAAGATGATGGTGATCATGCCTCTTGTTTTTGGTGTGATGTTCTTCTTCTTCCCGGCCGGTTTGGTTCTCTACTGGCTGACGAACAATGTTCTCTCCATCGCTCAGCAGTGGTACGTCAACAAACAGATTGCCAAAGAACGCGCCAAGCGTCTGAATGCGGTCAATCAGTGAGAAGACGCGTTACCGTCGTAAGGCGGTAAAAAACTTCTGACAAAAAAAACGTTCGCCCCGATTTCCGTTACTGGAGACCGGGGCGAGTCTTTTTTTTGATGATGTACAACGATCTACTTGCCGATGCAGAACTTGGAGAAGATCATGCCTAAAAGATTGTCCGGGGTGGTTTCTCCGACGATTTCTCCCAGAGCATTTCCGGCCAGCCTTAATTCCTCGGCCGCAATGTCGAGCCCTACGGTGCGGCCGACGGCGTTGTCCGCAAGAACGTGCAGATGTTCGCAGGCGCGTGCCAGACAGTCCAAATGACGGGCTCGTGCAAGAAAGTCCCCCTCCTCGCTTTCCGACTCTCCGGCGATTGTCTTGAGACGGGACACCAGGTTTTCAACACCCTCTCCTGTCTTTGCTGAAATGCCGATGGCGTCTTTCGGGGCTTTTTCTGTCGCAAGATCGATCTTATTGAAGACGTTGAGAAACTCCACGCCTTCTCGCAGTCGGGGAAGAATAAGAGACAGTGCTTCTTCTTCTTCCCGGGACTCCGTCTGATCGGCGCTTCGAAGCAGAAGCACAATGTCGGCATTTTCAACCGACTGCAGCGTGCGTTCAATGCCGATACGCTCAACCTCGTTGTCGGTGTGACGGACGCCAGCCGTATCGATCAGATTGACAGCCAAACCGTCCAAGTGAATCGTGTGAGTGATGCGGTCTCGTGTGGTGCCCGCAATGTCGGTGACGATAGCGACATCGTCGCAGGCCAGAGCATTCATAAGAGAGCTCTTGCCAACGTTAGGAGCGCCGGCGAGAACAACCGTGAGACCCTCGCGAAGAACCTTACCTCGCATAGCTGCGTTTTGCAGTTGCATGAGCTTTTGCGAGATTGTTGTCACGCGTTCATTGACGTGACCGCTTTCAATAAAGTCTATTTCCTCTTCCGGGAAATCAATGGTGGCTTCAATGTAGGCACGCAGTTCCAAAAGATCCGCGTTGATTTCGTGAATGCGTTTAGAAAACTCTCCTTGCAGGGACCGGGCGGCGGCACGTACGGCCGCACTTGAATTGGCTTCAATCAGGTCGGCCACGGCTTCGGCTTGCGCCAAATCCATGCGATTGTTCAAAAAGGCCCGCTTGGTGAATTCGCCGGGTTCGGCCGTACGAAGACCGATCTCGCGTCCTGCCTGAAGACAGCGTTCCAGAATAACCTGCTGCAAGGCCGGACCGCCGTGCGCTTGAATCTCAAGGACGTCCTCTCCGGTATAGGAAGCAGGGCCGAAGTAACGGATGACAATAGCGCGGTCAATCAAATGCCCGTCGGAATCCTTGAAGGATAGTAGATGGGCGTAGCGTGGCTTGAGTTCTTTTTGAGGAAAAAGAATTTGTGAAATAATATTCACTTGTTCTTTAGTGCCTGAAATGCGAACTACGCCGATACCACCTCGGCCGGGGGCGCTGCTTCGGGCGACGATAGGGTCTTTATCGGAAACCATAGAAACTGTGGGTTGCGTTCAGTGCTCGGGTAATATTGACGGGGTCATTCAACTGCCGTCTTTACGAACGATATTATGAGTCTTCCCCCGAAAAACTCCACCCAAAACGCCATCGCAGCAGCCGTCTGTGCGGCTATCGTGGTAGTTGCCTGCGTTCCAATTGCGGCTTTCTTTGCTACGTTCGGTGATTCGTACAACCAAAGAGCCTTAATTTATTGCGTGATTTTGCTTTGGGGGGTTGCCGGTGCCGTTGCTATTTTTTCGTTGACCTGGCGCAATATGAGCAAAAAAGTGACGGCTGGGTTGATGATTAAGTGGATAGTGAGCGCCTTTTTATGGCCGCTGCTGCTGTTGTCCTGGTTGGTTGTCGGAAGAAAACGCCGAAAGGATGAACAGACAAAGTAAGCCCGAAAAGAGAAGCCTGAACTTCATCTTTCCGGGCATTTGTTTGGTCAAGTTAATCGTCAAACAGATCGCGAGCGAGTTTCATTGGGCAGAAGCCGGGACCGCACATGCTGCAGAAATGCGCGTCTCGACCTCCTGAGCCTCCGAGGGTTTCGTCATGCATACTGGCTGCTCGAGCAGGATCTACTGACAGATTGAACTGATCATTCCAGCGGAATTCAAAACGTGCTGCACTCATCATCAAATCGCGAATTGTCGCGCCGGGAATGCCTTTGGCAATGTCGGCGGCGTGCGCTGCAATGCGGAAGACTGCAAGACCTTCTCTGACATCGTCGGCATCGGGAAGACCGAGATGTTCTTTCGGTGTGACGTAGCAAAGCATGGCGGTTCCGTGCGAGCCGATGATGGCCCCGCCGATGGCTGCCGTGACATGGTCGTAACCCGCACCGCAGTCGGTCACCAGCGGTCCAAGGGTATAGAACGGAGCGCCGTCACACAGCTTTTCTTCTTTGATCTGATTCAAGGCAATGCCGTTGAGCGGAATGTGACCGGGCCCTTCAATCATGACTTGAACGTCACGCTTGCCGGCAGCCCGGTTCAGTTCGCCGAGCGTCTGGAGTTCTGCAAACTGTGCAGCATCGTTGCCGTCGTGAAGACTTCCCGACCGCAGGCCGTCACCGAGTGAGAGCGTGATGTCGTAACGCGCGGCAATATCAAGAATTTCATCGAAGTGGTCATACAGGAAATTCTCTTTGCCATGCTTGCGCATCCAAACAGTGATCAAACCGCCGCCGCGCGAGACAATGCCGGTCAGACGAGAACGTGTCAGCTCGACGTGCGCATTCAATAGTCCTGCGTGGATAGTCATGTAGTCGACGCCTTGCTCAGCTTGGTCAATCATGACTTCTTTGAAAATTTCCCAGGACATCTGCTCGGGCTTGCCTCCGGCACGTTCCAGTGTTTCATAGAGAGGCACTGTTCCAACAGGGACGGGAGAGTGCCTGAGAATCATTTCTCGAGTCTGGATGATGGATTTTCCGGTAGAAAGATCCATCACGGTATCTGCTCCGCACAGCAAAGATTCTTTAAGTTTATCGAGCTCTTCGTGCCAATCCTTTGAGGATGAGGATGTTCCGATGTTGGCATTCACTTTGGTCGAGAAGTGTTTGCCGATGACCATTGGTTCACATTCAGGGTGCTTGAAGTTACACGGAATGACGGCTTGTCTGGTGGCCACCAACTCGCGAACCTTCTCCGGTGTGAACAGAGGAGCATCGAGTGCGGGAGACAGCAGTTTGATCAACTTTTCGTTGCCTAAAGCATCCACTTCTGTTTTGAGATGTTGGCGGCAGAGATTTTCACGTGTGGCGACATATGCCATCTCCGGAGTCACTATGCCTGCGCGTGCGGCGGCCAATTGAGTCGGAGTGCCGGGAAGCGGACGCTGGCGTTTTATTGGAGTTTCATTTTTTCCGTTTTCTCCAAAGGGGCCGGTGACATCCGTGAGGTAAACGGAAGGCTGCGGATGTCCTCCGAATGCTTGAGGAGTCGGACTCAGGCGAATGCGTCGAAAGGGAACTTTTTCTCCTGTGACAGACACATCGTAAAAGCGCTCTCCGGCAAGACGTCCCTGAAAAAGGAGATCCTTTCCTGAGTTATGAGGTGATTGGATCGAAATAGTGGTGCTTGTGGTTGTCATGCGTACACCCGGAAGACGATGAAGATTTGAAAAGAAAGGTAGGGTCACACAATTTAGCTGAAAAACACACTGCTTAGCTTGTTTAACACAGAAAGATGTTTGGTGGCCTTTAAATTTAATCTAGTATATTGATTTTAAAGGAAAAAATATTGTGTAGGTGGATCTATAGGACACATGTTTCACGTGAAACATGGTGGAGATGACAAGGAAAGGATCTAAATTTTTTTAAGAAACAAAATGCGGTTGTCGTATGAAGTAAGTTTTGATATTGAGTGGAGGACTGAAATAGTTTTGATTTCAAAATGAGGAGGATGAGTTTGTTTAGGAAGGATGTTTCACGTGAAACATATCTTTGAAGTAATAATGACTAGAGAACAGATTGTTTAGTGTGACGTATTGCTAAGAAGAAATGCGATTACAAACTGGCACAGTAATTGATGGATTGCAAGAGAGAGATATTTTCAGGTGTGATTGCAGGTGTAGGAAAAAATAAAAGAGTCAATGATGATGGAGTGAGTGGTGAGAGAGGTGAGTCATTAGATTGTTTCACGTGAAACATCTCTGGTAGTGAAGGTTGATGATGTAGAAGGTTGAAGTGGTCTGTGTTGACATTAAAAAAGTTAAAACCAAAGTTGGTGATTGTGATTTTTTGAGAGATTTAGGATTTTGCGAATGTTTCACGTGAAACAAAAAAAAAGATA